>Ga0082212_10005525_pt1 | contig 17208 bp, 13 predicted proteins | sample TergutNt197P3_FD_71548 | JGI IMG/M metagenome (GOLD analysis project Ga0082212, IMG submission 71548) | Neocapritermes taracua P3 segment gut microbial communities from Petit-Saut dam, French Guiana - Nt197 P3 | ecosystem: Host-associated > Arthropoda: Insects > Digestive system > Gut ... | reverse complement strand
TGCGTTGGTTATATCGTTTTGCAGAATCCCTGTCACATTGGCGCGCGTACTGACTACGCCGATATTTGTTTCGGTGGAAATGACAGTTGACACGCGCGAATAATGCGGCGCGACTTCGCGGACAATCCCCACAACGCCTACGCCTGTCACGACTAAATCGTGGACTTTAATCCCGTCATTGCTGCCGCGATTGATGGTGAATCCGGCGAACACGTCATTACCGTTCCATGAACGAATCGCCGCAGTCTTGCTTGCCCACTCAAAATCGGGGTTTTCTTCAGAGAGGTTGAGCATATCGCGCAGAAGTTCGTTCTCGGTGAGTAACTCGTCAATCTCCACGAGCTGCCGCTGTAACTCCGACAATTCCTGCCGCAGTTTTTCGTTCTCCTGTTTGTGGCGATTGGCGTTCATCAGCGTGTTGACGTTGTTTTCCGCGAATGACGCAATGGAAGTTGACGCGTTGGCGAAAGGTGACGTAATCGCGTTTAGCACACGCTCAGGCGCGGACGCCGCTCCTGCGTCCACTGCCGCATACACCATGAACCCCGCTAACAACGCGAATATACAGATGATTACTTTGAACCGCTTGCTGTGAACAAACTCTCTCATGTTTGTGAACCTTTCTGCCTATTACTCTATCAAAGCTCTTGTTTTGCTTGTCGTCAAGCTATCGTGGAGGCAAAGCCTCCCCGAATCGCTCTTGTTTTGCTTGTCGTCAAGCTATCGTGGAAGCAAAGCCTCCCCGAATCGCTCTTGTTTTGCTTACATATTAAACTCGTCGTCTAATACTTCGGCGAGTGACTTGTCAAGATTTTCTAAGACTTTGCCTGTACCGTCTGCTACGCAGTCAATGGGGCGTTCGGCGATTTTGACAGGCATACCCGTCTCGCTGTGAATCAGCTTGTCTAAGCCTTTGAGCATTGCGCCCCCCCCTGCAAGCATGATGCCTTGGTCGATGATGTCCGCCGCTAATTCAGGCGGTGTTTTCTCAAGCGTCACTTTCACCGCCTCGATAACGTGACTAAGCGGGTCTGCCAACGCCTCGCGGATTTCCACACTTGTAATCAAGATATTCTCGGGCAGTCCGTTCAGGAGGTTGCGCCCTTTAATATCCATCTGCAACTCCTCTTCGTCGAACGGATACGCCGAACCGATGTTAATTTTGATGTTTTCGGACGTGCGTTCCCCGATGAGTAAGTTGTACTTCTTTTTAATATAATTGCTTATTGCCGAATCAAATTCGTCACCGCCCACGCGCACGGATTTTGCCGTGACTATTCCGCCTAACGAAATAACCGCGACTTCGGTCGTGCCGCCGCCAATGTCTACAATCATTGAACCCGCAGGGTCTTCCACAGGCAGACCCGCTCCGATTGCCGCCGCCATAGGCTCGGTGATGATGAACACTTTCTTCGCACCTGCATTGAGTGCCGCCTCACGTACGGCGCGGCTCTCCACTTTGGTAATCCCCGACGGGATACAAATAATCACGCGCGGTTTGGACAGGACACTGCCCTTCGTTGCTTTGCGAATGAACTCCTGCAACATACTCGTGGTAATCTCGAAATCGGCGATTACGCCGTCTTTAAGCGGTCTCACCGCTGTAATCGAGCCCGGCGTACGCCCGATAACGTCTTTCGCCTCCTGCCCGACGTATCGTACACGGTCAGTCTTAACTTCCACCGCCACTACACTCGGCTCCCGAATGATTATGCCTTTTCCCCTCATGTAGACAAGCGTGTTTGCTGTCCCTAAGTCAATCCCAATGTCTTTTGAAAACATTTTTTACCCCTTTATTTTCCTATTTTGTATAAATTTTGTATAACACTACTTAGTATAACACAAATTGTTGCGCGTTACAACACATTTCAAAAATTTTTTATGGCAACCTCCGAAAACCTCGGTGCGTTTTTCGCTACGCAGATTTTTTCGTGCTTAATTGAGTGTCAAGCAGCCTGCCGACTGGCAGAGCCAGCCGCACTGCTGCTCTTCTTTTGCTTTTGCACAAAAAACGCAGGCAATACTTTATGTATTAACGAGTATTTTTGTACAAAATGACGGATAAAACCTGTGCCGCGAAAATGCGGCGAGGTTTTCGGAGGTTGCCTTATATCAGTCCCGTTGAACCGAAACCGCCGACACCTCTTGAGGTGTCGGTCAGGTGTTGTTTCTCGGTGAACGTCGGCAGAGCTACGGGCAGGACTACAAGCTGCGCGATTCGTTCCCCCTGTCGGATTGTATAGTCATTGTCGGAGTGGTTGATTAACGCTACTTTCAACTCACCGCGATAATCCGCGTCAATGACGCCCACTGCGTTCGCAAGGCTGACACCGTGTTTGCTTGCCAACGAACTGCGCGCAAATACAAACCCCGCGTACCCCTGCGGGATTTCTGCGGCAATGCCCGTCCCTACTAACGCTTGTTGGTGGCTTTTAATCACAACATCGCCGTCAATGCACGCGTACAAATCCGCCCCCGCGCTGTCATCAGTGGCACGAAAAGGCGGTTTTGCGCGCTCGTTTAGCTTAATAAAGTCAATTATCACAACGCAAGCCTGTATATTTCTTCCACATCACTGACGTTGAGTTTGACATATCCGCCGAATGTCGCTTCGTCGGTTAATCCGATGTGTTTCGCAAGCATGGGAATATCGCTCTCTTTCGCGCCGAACTCGGTGATAGAAGATGGCATACCTATGCTTTTCAGGAACGCCTCATACTTGGCGATTGCCTCGTCAACCGTAGCGACTTCCCACACGCGCTGTGCCCACTGCACAAACTTGTGAGGATTTTTCTTGCTCACGAACTTCATCCATGCAGGGTTGATGACCGCAAGACCTGCGCCGTGAATCGCGTCAAAAAATGCCGACAGTTCATGCTCCATTCCGTGGCTTGCCCAGTCCTGCTCGCGCCCAACGCCGCAGAGGTTATTATGTGCTACCATACCTGCCCACATGATGTTGGCGCGCGCCTCGTAATCGTTAGGGTCGGCGATGACGCGCGGGGTTTGGCTAATCAACGTCTTGAGCAAGCCCTCGCACAGCCTGTCGGTGACTTCCACTTCTTCGGTGTTAGAGAAATACCGCTCATGAATATGCACCATAATATCGGTTGAGCCAGCCGCCGTATGATACGGAGGGAGCGTCTGCGTTAGTGCAGGGTTGAGAATTGAGAACACCGGGCGGATACACTCGCCTGACGCGCCGCGCTTGCACTTAGAAGACGTCTGTGTAATGACCGAGTTGAGGCTTCCCTCACTCCCTGCCGCCGCAATGGTGAGGATTGTCCCCACAGGCAGTGCTTTTTCAATCCACTTTCCTTCGTAGAAGTCCCAAAAATCGCCGTCGTAAACAGTCCCTGCCGCGATTGCTTTGGACGAGTCAATGGCTGAACCGCCGCCGACTGCTAACACGAAGTCAACTTTTTCGCGGCGGCACAACTCAATTCCCTCGTACACGAGTGTGTCAATGGGGTTGGGCTGAACGCCGCCAATCTCCACAAAATCAATACCGCCGTCTTTAAGCGCGGCAGTTACACGGTCATACAACCCGCTCTTTTTAATAGACGACGTGCCGTAGTGCAGTAACACTTTACTGCCGCCGAATTTTTTGATTAACTCGGCAACTTTCAACTCGGCATCTTTACCGAATTCAAAGTAAGTCGGGGAACAGAAATTAAAATTTTGCATGAGATTCTCCTTCAAAATAAAAAAATTAGAACCTATCCTCAATAAACGAAATATTCGGATTTTGAGCGAATTTTATGCCAATTGAGGCAAATTTTTTGCGAATATCCGTGCATATTTAAGAAAAATTTAACAAAAAGTGGCGTAAAATTAGACAAAATACGAGTGTTTTGCGTTATTGGGGATAGGTTCTTATACTATTTTATATCGCGAACCTGCGATTTTTTCTATTAAGCCGTCTAACTCCATATCAAGCAGGACTTCGTATGCGTCTTCAGTGCCGCACAGCTCTGCTTTGATGATGTCGTCGAATGTCATTGTCTCGGCTTGGCGTAACGCCTCCACGATTGCCGCGTGATTTTCGGGTAACGCACTGTAGTCCGCTTGCGGCGGTTGTTGAGGTATGGGTTGGACTGTCTTGAACACAATACTTTCTGAAGATTCACCCTTGGCTGACTTAGCGGTTTTGCCCGATTTAGTCGGCTTAGTCGGTGCCGCAGGCTTTTCCAACACGCGCGGTGTCGCCGAAAACGTGTCATGTTCCGATAATCGGCGGCTCACGTCGCTCAAGTATTCGTTCACAATGTCGATGTGGCTGAACACAGGAATCGCGCCGTCACGCAGATAGCGCATAACGCCCGAGTATCTGCTGTCGAGTATGTCATGAGGCGGAATGCAGAACAAGTCCCGATTTTGGTTAATTGTGTGTAATGCAGTGATATGACAGCCACTGCGTTCGCCCGCTTCCACAATCAGCGTCCCTGACGACAAACCCGACATAATCCTGTTACGCTCCTGAAAATATGCAGGGCGAACGCTGTCGCGAGGCATGAGCTCAGACAGGCAGACGCCGCCCGATTCCACCACAGCAGCACGGAACCCTTTACTGCCGCGCGGATACTCCACGTCAATTCCGCAAGCGAGTACACCTGCTACTCTGCCTCCGCGCTCTAACGCCGCAGTCATGGAACATTTGTCGAGACCCACTGCCATTCCGCTGATAATCGTGAAACCAACTCCGCTGAGTTCGCCGCATATGTACGCAGCAATCCTGCTGCTGTATGCGGCGGGGTTGCGCGTCCCGATGACGTTAATGCGGATTCCGTCGCCGATTCCTGCAATATCGCCCTCTGTGAACAGCACAATGGGCGGGTTATATATGTGTCGGAGCGATTCGGGGTATTCGGGTTCGTCAATGGTGACAATTCCGTAGCCGTGTTTGCCGCACCAGTCAATCAGCTCGTTCGCTTTATCGAGGCTTGAGCGGTTGAATGACTTTAGCTCGTGCGGTTTGAGCGCGCCCGGATTGTCGCACACAGCGTCATAAACTGCCTTGACGTTGCCGAAGTGCGCGAGTAGGCGCAGACTGCGCGGATTCGCGGCACCCATCACTGACAGCAACCAGACGTAATATGGCTTTGTATTGATTTTTGTTTTGGTTTTTGATTTCATAAATACTATTATATATTATTACAAATAAAAAATCAAGGTTTTCATTGACATATTTTTATTTTTATGTTAGAATTTACACATGACTAACGATAACACACTCAACTACGCCAATAAAGTTTGCGCGTTTACGGGGTATCGCCCGCAGAAACTCAATGCCTGTTTATCGCGTGGAACGCTGACAGTGCAAGACATTGAGCTTATACTCCGCCGACAAATGCTCACACTTCTCGACGAGGGGTTTAACACGTTTATGTCGGGAATGGCGATTGGAGCTGATTTGATTTTTGCGCGGATTGCTCTTGAGCTGCAACGTGAATACACCCCTAAACTCGCCCGACTTGTCGCGGTAATCCCCTGCTTAGAGCATGACAAAAACTGGGGGGAGCGCGACCGCATACACTGTCGTGAATTATCCGAGTCGGCGTACGAAACCGTAGTGGTGAGCAATTCGTGCTATTTCGATGGGTGTATGGCGAAGCGCAACCATTATTTGGTTGACCGCTGTGACGAGTTGATTGCCGTCTATGACGGTCAGCGCGGCGGAACAATGCAGACCATCAACTACGCTAAAGGTAAACGCCGCAAAGTCACTATAATCGACCCGTCTAAAGAGCTGATTATCACCCTGCGCGAATCGTACGAAACGAGCAAGACTATACAGGAATATTTATTTGCTGAATAGACTCTAAGAAAATGAGGTACTTCACGTATGTTTACTAAACCGTCAAAAAGATTGTTTAACGACGACTGGCTTTTTTGCGCCAAGGAACTAAACTCGCCTTTTCCGGGAATCGAAACCAATCAGGAATGGGCAGAAGTGGAAATCCCGCACGACAGGTTAGCGTTCGCGAGGCGAGACTCGTTCAAACCGCAGGATTGTTGGTATAAAAAGACTTTCGCGGTGACTGCCGAAGAAGCCAAACAGTCTGTGCAGTTGGCATTTGACGGCATTCACGCCGAGTGTTCCGTTTATATCAACAACAATCTTGTATTAGACGATTATGACGAGGCGCGGCAGGGGTTCACACTTGAAATTGCGCGATACTTGCAAGCGGGTGACAATACCGTTCACGTAGGTGTGCGACACGCCGCCAAAGAACGAACAGACAGCTTGTCGTCGCTTCCGTCAGGTGCAGGAATATATCGCAACGTCTACCTCATCAAGCAGAATAAAACGCATATCGTCGCGGATAAACGCGGTGGCAACGGCGGTGGAATCCGCACGACCGCACTTTTGCGCTCTGACGCGCCCTGGAAAGTACGTGTAGGGGTGGACTGTGTGGGCAAGTTTGATTTTGTGCGCTACACACTGACTGATTCTAACGGCGAACAAATCGGGCTTGCCGAAGCAAGCGGCGACTATATGTTTGTGCAGGAAACGGATTGTGCGGACAAGTCTGCCACTCTCGCGTCGGCGGCGTGGACGTTTCACAACCCCTGCTTGTACACAATCAAGGCGCAATTAGTCAAGAGCGATAAAATCATTGACGAAGCGAGTGACACGTTTATGTTCCGCACAGTGGATTTCAACGAAGATGGTGTACTGCTCCTCAACGGTTGTGCGGTCAAGCTGTGCGGTGTGAGAATAGGCGACAACTACGGGGCATTAGGCGCAGCGTTCAACATCAACGCCGCGAAACAACAACTGCGGACATTACACAATATGGGCGTGAACGCAATCGGCGGCGCGGCGGGTTGTCTTGCTCCGGAAATGTACAAGTTGTGCGACGAAATGGGGTTGTTGATTCTCGATGAGGACAGACAGCAAAACTTCATTGCTTATGATACGTTGTTTGACTCGGCGGGCGCGCCTAAGCCGCTTTATTACTACTACAAAGCCTTGTGGCAAAAACGCGGCGGCGAAAACGAACCTTTCGTAAAAATCCTGCCGCATTGGGACTGGAACGTGGGGCAAATCGTAGACGTGAGTGTCTACTCCAACATGAAAAAGACAGAGCTGTTCTTTGCGGGTGAGAGCTTGGGGCGGCAAATCACCGATTGGGAGAATGACAATGTCCGTTGTGCGATGTGGCAGGTCAAGTATGAGTGCGGTGAGTTGACTGCACGCGCTTACGACAACAGCGGCGGCATTGCGGCGGTGGACAAGGTATCGTCATTTTGGGACGCGTGTTTACTCAAAGCCGATTATGACACCGACAAGGTTTTACGTGCGGATGGGCGTGACCTCCTTTATATAGACATTACCGCGTATGACGAGGCGGGCGAGTTTGTAGCCAACGCCAACAACCGTGTAACGGTGGAGGTGTCGGGCGCGGCACGACTTGTGGGATTCGACAACGGGGACGATTATGATTACGATAACTTCAAGGGCAATAACCGCCGATTGTGCGGCGGACGCGCGACCGCGATAATTCAGACCGCTCTTGAGGCAGGTCAAGCGTTCGTGGAAGTCAGCTCGCGAGGATTAAAAGAAATTTTACTTGATTTAGACGTTGTAGCCGTTGATGAATCACAACTCGAGGGTGTGAGCGTCACCGACAATGAACAGTATTACTCGTTGGGGTACGGTGACGATAATCTGCGGGATTATCATGATGAAGTTCCTGCACGCAAAGTTGAGTTAATCGCGGACAAAACAATTCTGAACGAAAACAACCTCACGGCTAAAATCAAGGCGGAGATTTTCCCTGCCGATTCGACGTATCAGAGCGTTACGTGGATGTGCGTATTTGATGACGAGTTTGACATGGACTACGACGAAGTCGCGCATATTATAAAGGTAGATGGATTGGGTGCGTGGAGCCAAATCACGTTAGTACCGCCCGAAAAGCCTGAGGAGTTCGCCAAAGCTAAGGCGAAACTCCCGCCACGATGCCGCATTTGCGCGTGTTGCAAAGCCAACAGCGGCGAAATGTCGCAGATTATCTCCGAAATCGAATTGTCGGTGCGCCTATGATTTATGTATGTATCGCGTTTGCGATTGTTGTGCCGTATCTGCTGTGCAGTATCAACCCTGCCATCATTGTGACGAAAATCAAGAGCGGCAAAGACATTCGTACGCTCGGAAGCGGCAACCCCGGGCTGACTAACACACTGCGGACTCAAGGCAAGGGCGCGGCTGTGGCGGTGTTGTTGCTTGACGTATTCAAAGGCGTTGCGTCGATTTTGGCAGTGACTTTATTTCACGGCTTGCTTTACGATTGGGAACCTATGCTCGGCGATTATCGCGCTCACGCGATTTTAACGCACGGCGTAATTGACGAATTTTTCTTTACGCGACACGTGGCGTTGTGGATTGCCGCGTTGTCAGCGGTTCTCGGGCATTGTTTTCCTGTGTACTACAAGTTCAGGGGTGGCAAAGCCGTTTTGGTGACGATTTCGGTTTTATTTTGTATTGAGTGGCGCGTTGCGTTAATTGCGCTGATTGTGTTTATACTAATTGTAGCGATTACGCGATACGTGTCCCTCGGCTCGTGCGTCGGCGTGGCAATCTGCACGATTTACTTTTGGTTGTACACGACAAGCTACATCGCTGGAAGTATCATGACAATCATTGCGGCGATTATGCTCATCAAACATCGCGGTAATATCAAGCGGCTGATTGCAGGTAACGAGAAGAAACTCGGCAGGAAAGACAAGGTGACTGAATGAGTAACATTTTTATACTCGGGTGCGGATTCGGGACGGGGTTGGCGGTGCTGTGGAGCAATGCCGGTCACACAGTCACGGCGTATTCCAACAACGCAGACGAAGTAGCGGCAATCATGCGCGACCGCGAACACAAACGTCTGCTGCCCGGTGTGGCAATCCCCGAGACCGTGACATTCACTGCGGACGTGTCACACGCGCGTGAGGCAGATATAGTTGTGTTCGCCGTGCCGTCTAAGTTTGTGGAGGCGGTAGCGCGTGATGTCGCGCCCTATATGAGCAAAGACACCGTAATAGTCAACGTAGGCAAAGGTTTTGCTACGGACGGACGCAGACTGTCTCAAATAATCGACGCTGAATTGGCAATCTGCGGTTGTCGCGCGGCAACTGTCTTGACAGGACCGTGTCATGCCGAAGAAGTCGGGCGTGGCGTACCTACGACAGTTGTCGCAGCAGGGGGTAACGCCGAGTTAATTCAGACGCTTTTACAGACTAAGACGTTACGTGTGTATATCAATGACGACATCATCGGGTGTGAATTAGGCGGCGCGCTCAAAAACCCCATCGCCCTCTGCTGTGGAATCGCAGTAGGCATGGGGTTGGGAGATAACGCCACTGCCGCGCTCATGACGCGCGGATTGGCTGAAATTAAGCGGCTCGGTACTGCGTTAGGTGCGGACTGGCGGACGTTTACAGGGCTCGCAGGCGTGGGGGACTTGATTGTCACCTGCACTTCCGAACATTCGCGCAACAATCGGGCAGGGCGGCTGATTGGCAGCGGATTGTCCGCTGATGAAGCCGTGCGGCAAGTTGGCACTGTGGAGGGGTACGAGTGCGTGAAAATCGGATTGGAACTCTCCCGCGCAAACGGCGTGAGTATGCCGATTTTTGAGGAGCTGTACAAAATCTGTTATGAGAATCTTGCGCCCGAAACGGCATTGCAAAATCTTATGCAACGTCCGCAGAAACACGAGAAAGAGGACTTTTGGTGACAACACCTCCACTATTTTTTTGTGAGCCATTCGTATACGGCGAATTTGACTTTAGGTTTAGTCTCTGACGATTTCGGGACAGTAACAGCAGTGACATTCTCGCGCTCCGACACGGCGGGAACGCATAACATAGGGAACATGACGCACCACCAATTGTCGCCCGCGCCCTCGCCTATGACGATTCGCAAAGCGGTGTACGTCCCTGCCGGGTAGGTGAACGTGCCCTCGTCGGTAGTGTAGGTTCGCGTGGTGAAATACATCTCGGTTATTTCAGCGGTAATGGCTGTCTCAACGCCGTTTTCGCGCGCAAACTCGTTGGCGGATTCCTGCATTTCGGGAAGAAGCGCGACGCTTGTTTCAAGCGCGGCGGCAAGGGAGTCAGCGTCGGCAAATTCTAAAGCGTAGCGTTGCAAAATGAAATCCCGCAGTTTGAGTTTGAACGCTTGGTCCGGTTCAGAGTTGGATTCTGCCATGATATGCAGCCGCAGAACTTGTTGGCTGAGCGTGTGGCTCTCCTCGGCGAAAGAGTGAAACCCTGCTACAGCGAACGTCACGGCTATCCCGAATAACAGCGACAGCGTGAGCGCGTGGGTGCGGACTATGTGATGTAGGGCGTGGAATGCTCGTGTAAGTGTATTCTTCATAAATTTTACCCCAAACCTTTCTGTCACCAACGTGACACAAAACTTTTCCCTTAAAACTGGGTTTATTGTGTGATTTATGAATTGATTATGGACAGCATTTCGCAAACTATACAACATTTAGTAAAACAAATTAGCAATCGCTGAAAGTTAAGTGAAACTTTTTGGGCAAAACTCCGTACTACTAAGATGAAAAGGCTTATTGGAACATGAACGACAAAGAACGCAAAAACGGCGCGCAGGAAATTGCGCCCAATACGCAGAGTATCCCTAATAAATTTGAGCTTGACTGTTATTTCAATCGGGTGTATTCAGATACGGTTGCAGGTATTTCGCGGTTCGTGGTGAACAAATGCGGTAACATTCTCGACGTAGAAGATATTTTACAAAATATTTATGCGCGGTTCTTTAAGCGAATTTTGAAGAAGGGTCACAGCGATATTGAAAATCCTGAGGCTTTTTTAGTCAACATCGCCAAGTTTGAGTGCAAGAACTACTTCGCTAACCTCAAGAAACGCTCGGGGGTGACTGCTTTTGGTGACTTCACCGACGAACAGATGTACGAGATTGAGGCGGAGATGTCCAAGAATTCCAAACAACTTGAGGACGTCTTGTGTAACGAAATGTTGGCGCGTCAAATATTTGAGGATATTGCAACAGGAGACCCGTTAGTAGGAAAGATTTTCTATCTGCATTTCGTCTGCGACAAGAAGTTAGACGAAATTGCAAGTGAGTTAGATATATCGCTGTCGTCTGTCAAAAATAAGCTGTACAGGACGATTGAACGCCAAAAGAAAAAATTTAACATTTAATAAAATACATTTGCAAGGGAGTCGGGCTTTGCCCCACCCCGCGCAGAGTTTGAGTGAAGCGAAAAGCTCGTAGTTAAAAGAATGGGGGGGTGTCGCTATGAATCGGCGCGATTTTTATAAGGAACTTATGCAGGAGTACACCTTTGACTCGGCAAAAGTCCGCAGAACCGCAAAACTTTCGTGTTTGAACGAAAAGGCGAGTCGGTTCAGTGGGCGTGTACGCGGTAATCGCAAGGTGTGGCATATCCCGGTAACTGCGGCAGTAGCGGCGTTCGCCATTATACTCGGGCTTCAGGTGACTGTGTTTGACCGATTCGGTGATAATCCCGCTGTACGCACTGACGCTGACCGCATCAACGAAGCAAACAATGCAGTGGCGAAATTGGCGACAATGAACTTCGGTACAAGTACGCTGTTTCTCTCGTTCAGTGAGCCTGTCACGTTCACCGAAATGCAAAACGCCCTTGACGGCGTTTCGGATACAGGCAATATTGCGGTTGAAGCTGTATATTTGCTCGATAATGACAATAAAGTCACTATGCTTGACCCCATACAGGCGTTTAAGTTGGGCAATCCTGACGATGTTCGTATTATAGGCGCGAAAGTTTCTGCACCGGTTGTGTTGGTTGACGGTTTGCGTAAACGCGCAGAAGTCGCGCTTGTCGAAGTCATGAGCGATGACTTGAACGAGGACACGTTTATTCCGCTGATTCCTGATGTTGACGGTACAACAGACACTACAGAGGGCGATTCTACAGGCGAACATGACCATGTTACGTTTGAGGCGTTCGTGAACCTCAACATGGTGGGTGTAAACCGTGCAGAATTTATTGACGAAAACAGGTTCATGACGATTACGTCTGACGCGGTGGGGATTTACGAAATAGCGCGCGATGACGAAACTGATGAGCCGACCATTGTCACAATCAGCAATTTTGAAGCGCACGGAGAGATTGTGTTCACATATTATGATGATATGAACAATCAATTGGTTATACGTGTCCGCGAAGCAAATGTCAGTTCGATTTATTTCATGGGCGGTGAAGATTTCGCGGCGGTAAAAGTCGCGCGAGATAATTTGACGATTCTTGCAATCGCCGAAAACTGTCTCTACTACGCAGTAGACCATTCAGTCGTCTACAAGTACACCTACGGCGTGGGAAGCAGTGAGCTGTTCTCGTTTGACGCACCAGTCAGCTTTGAGCGCAACAGCAATTTATCTGCGTTTATCGTGAATTCGGGCGATTCGGACGAAACAGGTGCGGCGCAGGTTTACGACACTCACACCGAGTCGATGACTTATGAAGTTTCAGGCTGGCTGTTTTTCTACCGTAACAGCGTCAACGTAGTCACGGGCGAGTCGGGATTCTACGGCTTGAACCTCGCTGTAATCAGCGAACCCGACACAGTGGCGCAGTTTGCTCAAAGCCGCACACGTTCAGAGTTGTATACAATCTCGGAAATCAACGAGAGCGGCGTTAAAATTCGCCTGAGCTGATGCCTGATTCACGGCGATTCACGCACATTGACGAAGGATTCGTCTGCGCGGTTTGCGGGCAGGACGTTCCGCCACTGCGCTACACTGCGCGCAATCATTGCCGCAAGTGCCTTTGCTCACTCCACGTTGATATTAACCCTGGCGACAGACTGAACACCTGCGGAGGCGTATTGCGCCCCGTCGGTATCGAGAAGGGCAAGAAAGCGTTGCGTATTGTGAGCCGGTGTGACAAGTGTGGCACGACGGTCAGGAATATCACCGCTCAAGATGACGATTATGACGTTATTCTCACGCTGTCGGCGCGCGGCGCGTACGAGAACATGGGAACTATGTAATTTACGAAAGTTTTGAAATAGCATTGACAGCAAAAAACCTCTCTTAATTGAGAGGTTTTTTGCTCTATAAGTCCCTTAGAGCGGGTAGCGGGAATCGAACCCGCACGACCAGCTTGGAAGGCTGGGATTCTACCATTGAACTACACCCGCGCAACATCACCGTAACATCACCTTGAATAGTATATCATACATTCTCGGTAATGTCAAGCGTAAAATTGAAAATTTTTTCAGAAAATTTACGACTTGACATTTTATTCTATTTGAACAAATTCCTCCACAACATATGTTGTGGAGGAATTTGTTGAAAATCAATCATGTTCCCCTCATGAGGGGGGGTATTGCGTCGCTTAAACTTTGTAGAACTCAACTAATCCGACTAACTCGTCGTAGCGTTTCTTAGCGTCTTTCTCCGCTTTAGTGAACAGCGTATCCGCTCTTTCGGGGAACGAACGCTTGAGCATACTGTAACGCACTTCGTTCATGATGAAGTCGCGATAGCTTGTAGTCGGGGCTTTGCTGTCCAACGTGAACGGCGATTTACCTTGTGCAACATTGCCGGGGTTGAACCTGAACAGGTGCCAGTAACCCGCTTCAACCGCCGCTTTTTCGATTGCGATTGAGTTAGCCAATCCGCCTTTGATTCCGTGGTCACGGCAGGGGGCGTAGCAGATAACGATTGACGGCCCTTGGTGTGCTTCCGCCTCGACGAGTGCTTTGATACACTGGTTCATGTCCGCGCCGAGAGAAACGTGTGCGACGTAGACGTAATCGTATTTCATCGCGATTCCCGCCAAGTCTTTCTTTTTGATGTTCATGCCGCTTGCCGCGAATTTCGCGATTGCGCCCGTTTGAGTTGACTTGGACGCCTGACCGCCTGTGTTGGAGTATATTTCGGTGTCGAAGACAAGGACGTTGATGTTTTCACCTTGCGCGAGTACGTGGTCAAGACCGCCGTAACCGATGTCATACGCCCAACCGTCACCACCGAATGCCCACACTGATTTCTTAGACAGGAACTTTTTGTTTTCGAGCATTTCGTCTTTTTCAGCCATGCCGCAGTTGCAACCTTCAAGCGCAGTCACGAGTGCGGCAGTCGCGCTTGCGTTCGCCGCGCCGTCGTCGTAGGTGTCGAGCCATTCTTGCAATTCGGCTTTACAGGGGCAGTTTTTCTCAATCAGCGTCTTAGCGTTTTTTGACATTCTGTCGCGGAGCGATTTTTGACCGAGGTACAACCCGAACGAGAATTCTGCGTTATCCTCAAAGAGCGAGTTTGCCCAAGCGGGCCCTTTGCCCTCTTTATTGACGGTGTACGGAGTAGCCGGTGCTGAACCGCCCCAAATGGACGAACAACCTGTTGCGTTACCGATGAACATTCTTTCGCCGAACAGTTGTGTGACTAATTTTGCATAGGGAGTTTCGCCACAACCCGCGCACGCGCCCGAGAACTCAAGCAATGGTTGCTTGAATTGTGAGCCTTTAATTGTCGTGGGTTTGAACTTCTCGAACACTTCGGGCTTTTCGGGGAGGTCGTAGCAGTAAGCGAACTCGTTTTGTTTGTCGAGTTGTGTGTCTAACGGTTTCATAACGAGTGCTTTTTTGTCGCCTTTTTGATTCACGGGGCAGACATTAGCGCAAACATCACAACTGTAGCAGTCTAAAACCGAGCAAGCCATGGTGTATTTGAGCCCCGGAAGCCCTGTAGCGTCTTTGACGGGCATTCCCGCAGGGGCTGCCGCGACTTCTGCATCGGTGAGCGCGTAAGGGCGCAGTACCGCATGGGGGCATACGAGAGCGCACTGGTTACATTGAATGCAATTTTCGCTTTGCCACACGGGGACATTGACCGCTACGCCGCGCTTTTCGTAAGCGGCAGTCCCTTGCGGGAACGTACCGTCGGCGTCTTTGAGGAATGTGGATACAGGAAGGTCAGTGCCTCTGTATGCGTTAATGGGAATCATAATGTCGTTCACGAAGTCCACGATTTCTTTACGTTTGCCTGTTGAATCAGCTTTAGGCAACGCGAAGTCATCACCTGCGGATTTCCATGATTCGGGAATGTCGATTTTTACAAAACCGGTCGCGCCTTTTTCAACGGCGTTGTGGTTGTTTTTGACTACTTCTTCACCTTTGCTGGAGAATTGTTTGGTGATTCCGTCTTTCATATGTGCAATCGCTTTATCGCTTGGAATAATGTTTGCCAACGCGAAGAACGCCGATTGCAAAACGGTACTCACGAATCGCAGATTACACTCCGCCGCCAACTTAGTAGCGTCAATCGTGTAGAAGTTGATGTTGTTGTTCGCCATATGCGACTTGACTCTGTTCGGGAGGTGTTCTTCCAATTCCGCAAGCGTCCACGGGCAGTTGAGGAGGAACGTCCCGCCTGGCAGAATGTCTTTCGCCATATCGTATTTAGTCACATATGCAGGGTTGTGGCAAGCGACAAAGTTGGCTTTGTCAATGAAGTAAGGCGATTTAATCGGAGCCATGCCGAAACGCAGGTGCGAAATGGTGACACCGCCCGCTTTTTTACTGTCGTACGCGAAATATGCTTGTACGTTGTTATCGGTGTCGTTACCGATAATCTTAGTGGAGTTTTCGTTCGCCGATACTGTTCCGTCCCCGCCGATTCCCCAGAATTTACAACTTGTTGTGCCTTCGGGGATTGTGTTGGGGTTTTCCTTGATTTCGAGAGACAGATTCGTTACGTCGTCATTGATTCCCACAGTAAAGCGTTTTTTAGTTTCGTTGCGGTAAACAGCGATTACGCAAGCGGGATTAAAGTCTTTTGAGCCCAGACCGTATCTTCCCGAGAAAACGGGTACGTTCTCGAATTTACCCATTTGCTTGAGCGACGCGATTACGCTAAGGTAAAGCGGTTCGCCCACTGCGCCCGGCTCTTTGGTGCGGTCAAGAACTGTGATTTTTTTAACCGATGCGGGAATTGTGTTCACGAAAGCCTCGACTGCGAACGGAAGGTAAAGGCGAACTTTAATCAAGCCGACTTTTTCACCGCTTTTCACCATGTAGTCAATCGTTTCTTCAATCGTGTCAGTAGACGAACCCATTGACACAATTACGTGTTCGGCGTCTGGTGCGCCGTAGTAGTTGAAGAGTTTATAATCAGTGCCTATTTTTGCGTTGACTTTGTCCATAGCCGCTTGCACGACAGAAGGCACTTTCTCATAGTAAGAGTTGCTTGCTTCTTTGGCTTGAAAGAATATATCGGGGTTTTGAGCCGTTCCGCGAAGTTGCGGTTTTTCGGGTGTTAATGCGCGTTGACGGAACGCTTTAATATCGTCCGTGTCGGCTAAGTCTTTCAAGTCCTCATCAGACCACGCCTCAATTTTTTGAAGCTCGTGAGAGGTTCTGAAACCGTCAAAAAAGTGCAGGAACGGGATTCTGGATTTGAGCGAAGACATATGTGCAACCGCGCCTAAGTCCATAACTTCTTGCGGATTAGTCGAACACAGCATTGCGTAACCTGTTGCGCGACAAGCGTTGATGTCGCTGTGGTCGCCAAAAATCGACAATGCGTGAGCCGCTACCGCGCGCGCCGAAACGTGAATAACGCTCGACAGCATTTCGCCCGCAACCTTGTACATTGTCGGAATCATCAGGAGAAGCCCTTGTGATGCGGTGTAGGTAGTTGTCAACGCGCCCGCCTGTAATGAGCCGTGGACGGTTGCCGCCGCGCCTGCCTCAGACTGCATTTCGACGACTTTCACGGTATCGCCGAATATATTCGTCTTGCCTTCTGCCGACCAACTGTCTGTTTCTTCCGCCATGTCTGATGATGGCGTGATAGGGTAAATCCCCGCCACTTCAGTAAACCCGTATGACACGTGCGCTGCCGCTGTATTACCTTTCATCATCATAATCTTTCTTTTTGCCATGTTTGTTCCTCCTCAATATTTAAGTATCACAGAAAATTATACCACATTATGTAGGAATTGTAAATAGTAACTGCGATAAAAATTAAAAATATTTTTTTTGATTTCGTATTGACAAGCGCGCGAATATGCGGTATACTATAAGGTATGTGTTGTGTAACAACCATTGCCGCTGTGGTGGAATTGGCAGACACAAGGGACTTAAAATCCCTCGCTCTTTGGAGTGTACCGGTTCAAGTCCGGTCAGCGGCATAGCTCTCAAAGCCTTTGATACTGCGGTATCGGGGGATTT
>Ga0082212_10005524_pt1 | contig 17209 bp, 14 predicted proteins | sample TergutNt197P3_FD_71548 | JGI IMG/M metagenome (GOLD analysis project Ga0082212, IMG submission 71548) | Neocapritermes taracua P3 segment gut microbial communities from Petit-Saut dam, French Guiana - Nt197 P3 | ecosystem: Host-associated > Arthropoda: Insects > Digestive system > Gut ... | reverse complement strand
TCGGGCTCCCTGTGGTTTATCGCGGCGTAAAATCTTTCTCTTGAATCCATAAATGCACCCCTGACAAAAAATCGCGGCGCAAATCTCATGTTCAAAAAATGCGCCGCGATTTTTAAATTATTTGTTTGTTCTATTTGCTTTGTCTTTTTTTGAAAATCGCTATGCCGGAGGCCGACAGCGCCGATATGAGCGCAAATATCGCCGTCGGGTCCGCAGTCGCCGGGGCCACGGGAGCCGCCGGAGGCTGTTCTTGGGCCGCAGCCGCTGCCGCGTCTGCCGCGGCTTTTTCCGCTGCCTCTGCCGCAGCAGCCGCCGCGGCTGCTTCAGCTGCCGCCGCTTCGGCTGCCGCTATGGCGGGATCGGGATAGACCGAGGCGGGGTCGGCTTTGCCCACTTGCAGCGCCGAGTCGGCGTTCGGGTCGTAGTTCAAATCGTCGGTTATGATCAGCCCGGCATACTTCGCAAGCGGCTCGCGGGTTATGACTTTCAGCGAATGGGCGCCCGCTTTCAGGTCGAAATGCTTTTTTTGGCCCGTCAAATATGCGTTGAACCCGTCGAATCCCATTTCTTCGTTGTCATCCATGATCTCCTGCCTCGAGTTCATCCACATCCAGTACCAGACAAAGTAATACTCGAAATCGGGATTGGGCTGCTCGTTGGATTCCATATAGTCGCAGGTGAATATTTCGCCGCCGTCAAGCGACAAAAACAGCGAGTTTGAAGCTTCGCTCTCCGCCCATACCAAAAACCAAAGGGCATATTTCCCGTCTGCGGGAACTTCGAAATCCACCGTGGAGAAGTGCGTTGCGCCGTCGTCGTCGCGTTCGTCGCCCTGCAAGGCTTTTCCGTTGTAAACCTCCGGCTCGTCTATCACGTCTATGCTCGCGCCGGAATTCATTTTGAAATCGTCGAGGTTGAAGCCCTGGGTGAACGCGAGCGCCGGCATCGCCATGGCGGCCATGAGCGCGAACACCAATAATATTGTCAGAATTTTGTTTTTCATGCGTTTACCTCCGTGTTGTATATTGATTGGATTTTTTTCTGTTTGCTATATGATAGCATTTTCTTTGCCTTTTGTCAATGGCTTTTTTGTGTTTCATGCCGATATTTTTTTTGCCTATTCTTCCTCGTCGGACAAATATTTCTTCGCCTCTTCTATGACCTTGGGCGCGAGCGCGGCGGGGAGTTCCTCGTATCTTTCGAACCTGAATTCGTATGAGCCGCGTCCCTGGGTCATGGCCCGGAGCTGGATCGTGTAGGTCTGCATCTCGCTCATGGGCACTTCGGCTTCGATGGTGGTGTATGCTTTCTTGCGCTCGTGGGCGCTCTGGCCGAGCACCCTTCCCCTGCGCTTGCTCAGATCGCCCATTGCGTTTCCCACGACATTGTCGGGTATTGTGACCAAAAGCTGGCCGATGGGTTCCAGTATGACCGGCGAAGCGCCCGTCAGCTGCAAAAACGCGAGCCTTGCCGCGAGCTTGAACGAGAGTTCGTTGGAGTCCACGTCGTGGTATGAGCCGTCGTACAGATTGGCTTTTATGTTGACAGCCGGGAATCCCGCGAGAACCCCCCTGCCCATGCATTCCTGCAGCCCTTTTTCGACTGCGGGGTGATAGTTCTTCGGAACGGAGCCGCCGAATATGGTCTCGGTGAATGTGAGCCCGGGGTTTTCGTCGCAGGGCTCGAAGGTAATTTTTACGTGGCCGTACTGCCCGTGCCCGCCGGATTGCTTTTTGTGTTTTCCTTCGGCTTCGATCTTTTTCTTTATGGTCTCCCTGTATGCCATCCTCGGTATGGAGAACTCAACCGATACGCCGTAGCGGTTCTTGAGCTTCGAGGTTATCACGTCGATGTGCATTTCGCCCAGCCCCGAAAGCAGTATCTGGCGGGTCTCGGCGCTGTTTTCATATTTTATCGTGAGGTCTTCTTCCAAAAGTTTGTTTATGTTCGTGGAGATTTTGTCTTCGTCGCCTTTCGCCTTGGGGATTATCGCATAGGTCAAAAACGGCTCGGGGAATATTATCTTGGCATATTCGAAATTGCCCGAGGCCGAGAGCGTGTCGTTGGTTTCGGTGGCGGCGAGCTTTAAGGTGGCCCCGATGTCGCCGCAGATGAGTTCTTCCACTTCGGTCTGCTTTTTGCCCCTGAGCGAATATATGTGGGCGAACTTCTCGTTTTGGAGGCTCGTCTGGTTTTTGAGCGCCATGTCCCTTTTCAGCGTGCCGTTCATCACTTTGAAATATGACATTTTGCCGAACTGGTCGGCCACCGTCTTGAACACGAATATGGCGGGGCTGCCCGACTCCTCGATTTTGAAATCTGCCGTTTTGCGCGCGCCTTCCTCGTCCGGCTCGCCTTCGAAGATTTTTTCGTTTGTTTTGTCAAGCGGGTTTGGAAAATATTTCACGATGCTGTCGGCCAAATATTCGACTCCCGCCAAAGTGGCGGCGGAACCGGAAAATATCGGCATTATGCTGCCGTGCTTTATTCCGGTGTTGAAAGCGTTTTCGATTTCTTCGTCGGTGAATTCCTCTTCGTTGAAATATTTCTCCATCAGCTCGTCGCTCGTCTCCGCCAGCGATTCAAAGAGCATATGCCGAAAGTCCGCCACTTTCGGCTCGAAATCGGCGGGAATGGGCGCTTCTTTCATTTCGGCGCTCTTGTCGGGGACGAAATATTTGGATTTTATCAGATCCGCATAGCCGAGAGTTTTTCCTTCTTTTATGAACGGGATGAAAACCGGGCACACCGCCGTCCCGAATTTTTCTTTCGCCTCGTCGAAAATCTCGTCGAACTTCACGTTTTCGTCGTCGAGCTTGTTCACGAAAAAAACTTTGGGGATTCCCGCTTCCACGGAGTATTCTACTCCGAATTCAGTCCCCACGTCCACGCCCGATTTGGCATTTATCACAATCAGCGCGCAATCGGAAACCCGCACGGCTTGTTTTGCCTCGCCTGCGAAATCAAAAAAACCCGGCGCGTCGATCAAATTGATTTTCGCGTTCTTCCAGCCAAAGGAAAGCAACGAAGCCTGCAAGGAAAATCCGCGTTTGATTTCCTCCGGATCGTAGTCGCTTACCGTATTGCCGTCGGTCACTTTGCCCTGCCTGTCGGAATTTTTCGTGAAAAAGAGCAAGGCTTCGGCCAGCGAAGTTTTGCCGCTGTCGCCGTGGCCCAAAAAGCAGACGTTTCTTATGTCCTTGGTAGTTGCCATTTATATTGTTCCTCCGTTAATTATATGTAATGCACCCATTATACACCATTTTTCGCGCGATTGCAAGATGTTTTTTGCTGTTTTTGCGCCTTATGCGAAAAATTTTACAAAATCCCGAGTTCAAGGGCTTTTTTTCGCACTTCCTTGAAATCGGCGAGAGCATCCGCTTTTTTCGATGGATCCCTGAGCAGCGCCGAAGGGTGGTAGACGGCGGTCATGTGCGTATCGCCTTTTGCCGACCATATGCCGTGTTCCGCCGTTATCCGAAAATCCGGCTTTATTATCCGCATGGCGGCGATCCTGCCCAAACAGACGATGATTTTCGGATCCAAGAGCTTTGTCTGGAGCCGCAGGTATTCTATGCAGAGATCCTGCTCGGAAGGTTCGGGATCGCGGTTTTTGGGCGGGCGGCATTTCAAGATGTTTGTTATGTATACGTTGTCCGGGCCAAGATCGACGTAGCTCATAAACAAATCGAGCAGTTTTCCCGCCCTGCCCACGAAGGGCAGCCCTTCTTTGTCCTCGGATTCGCCGGGCGCCTCGCCCACGAACATGATTTTCGCAGTATGCGAACCTTTTCCGAAAACCGATTTGTTTTTCGTTTCGCCCAGCCCGCATTTTTTGCAGGCCGCACACTCCCCGCAAAGTTCGGCCCAGCGCCTTTCGGAATTTTCGATGTTTTCCATTTGTTTTCCCCTTAATATATTTTACAGGCAAAAATTTTTGAATTTGCACTTGACTTTATCTTGTATATTATGTAAAATAGAGATAATACATTTAGTCCACAAGGAGGATTTATGCTGTACGGAAATTGCATATCGTTCAAAAACCTGCAACACGTGAAGATCCTGAAGGAAACGGGATTCGACTACGCGGAAACCGCGCTCTCCCCGATGTACGCCGCGGCAAAGCCGGAAATCGAGGATTTTTCGGGGGCGCTCGAACAAAGCGGCATAGAATGCATGGCGGCAAACGTTTTGTTCCCCGGGGACATCCGCCTCACGGGGGAAAAGGCGGAACCGCAAAAAGCGGGCGACTACATCGGGGAAATATTCGAAAAGACGAAAGGGCTGAAATTCAAAATAGTGGTGTTTGGGAGCGGGGGGGCGAGAAAAGTCCCCGAAGGCTTCTCCAAGGAGTCCGCAATCGAGCAAATCGCCGGGCTCATAGAGGCGCATCTTTTGCCCGCCGCCGAGAAATACGGCTTTGTTCTGGCGATAGAGGAACTGAACCGCGGCGAGACGAACATATTGAATTCGTTGGGGGAATGCATAAATCTGGCAAAACGGGCAAACAGCCCCAAAGTCGGGCTCCTCGCGGATCTTTACCACATCGGCCTTGAAAACGACGACATCGCGCTGCTGCCAAAACACAAGGAAATGCTGGCGCACTGCCACATAGCAAACCCCATAAACAGCCGTTTTTACCCCCATGAGGGAGATGAAGCGGGGGCGCTGTACGAAAAATTTTTTTCCGGCCTGAAATCGGCGGGATATGGGGGCGGCCTCTCGATTGAGGGCTCGCTCGGCTTCCATGCGGCGGACGCCTCGGTCCCCGATTGGGTCAGCGCGGAAAACAAGCAGTTTTACGCGGAATCGAAAAAATCTCTTGAATACATTAAGAGTTTTTAAATTTATACAAAAAACAAAATGGAGGAATTATCATGATTTTAGGACTTTGCTGCGGCACCGACGAAAACACGGTCAAAATTGCGAGCGAAATCGGCTACAGGTACATTGAATGCGGGATATCGGGATTCCGCGAAAACAGGGCGGCCTTGGATTCGGCGCTGCGCACGCTCGACAAGTACAAAATCCGCTGCGAGGTGGGCCAGCACGCGTTCCCCGGAGAATACGACCCTTCCGGCTCCCAGTCGAAAGAGGCGCTCGAAAAAATCCGCGAGTATATGTACAAGCTTCTTTGTTCCGCTTCCGATCTGAACATATCCACGCTCGTGATGGGGGCGGGCGGCGCGAGGGTGCTTCCTTCGCCCGACAGATACGAGAACGTGATCGAGCAGATGGCCGAAATATGCAAATACGCCATATCGCCGGCACTCGACGAGTTCGGGGTCATTTTCGCCCTTGAGGGGCTGCGCCAAAACGAAACGCCGATGATCAACAGGACGGACGAGAGCGTGAAAGTGGCCAAACTTGCAAACGTGCCCAACATCAAGGTGATGGCGGATCTGTACCACGTGATCGGCGAAGGCGAAGACTTGGCGGACTTCAAAAACTACAAGGGCTATATCAGGCACGCCCACATAGGCAAGCCCCAGCCCAGGGTGATGCCTTCAAAGGGCGACGGATACGAATACAAGCCGTTTTTCGACGCGCTTCGGTCGGCGAACTTCAACGGCAGGCTTTCGGTGGAAGCGGGGCTTTCCTGCAACGACTACAAAACCAGCCTTCAAAGGGCGTACGATGCGCTCGAAGAGCTGCTGTAAAGCATTATACACGAAAAAAAGCGAAATATCAAGTATTTTTTTTGGGAGGGAAAAATTTACATGAGACCATTTGGCAAAAAATTATTGGCGCTGGTTTTGGCTTTGGCGCTTTTCGCTTCGATTTTGGCGCTTGCGGGATGCAACGCGAAAGAAGAAGAGGAAAAAAAATCCGACGGCGGAGCCGAAAATGCGGACCAGGGCGATTCGCAAAACGAAGAACAGCCCGCCACCGAGCGGATATATCCCGATCTCGAGGCCAAGGATTTCGGCGGCTATGAATTCAATTTCTTGGCGAGGACGGTAAACAGCCCCGACTGGGCGGAATGGGATCACAGGGATCTGTCCGCCGAGGAGGAGAACGGCGATGTGATCAACGACGCGGTCTATATCAGAAACAAGAAAATAGAGGACAAATACAATATATTGATAACCGAGAGGGTGGTCGAAAACCCGCAGGTGGTCTCCATAACCCAGAGGGACGTGAAAGCGGGCGAGGATAATTTCGACGTGATCGTGCCGCATATAAAAGAAGTGGCGGGGCTGGCCCAGGGGGGCAACCTTTTGGATCTCTTCGACATACCCAATCTGGATCTGTCCAAACCCTGGTGGACCCAAGGATGCGTGAAGGACCTTTCGATCCTGAACAAACTGTTCGTGATCCAGGGGGACTTGCTCATTATGGACAACGACTCCATGGAGGCGATGATCTTCAACAAGTCGGTCTGGCAGGATCATGAGCTCGAAAGCCCCTACGACATAGTGAGGGCGGGCGAATGGACGTTCGACAAGCTGATGGAAATGGGCAGGAAAGTGTCCAAAGATTTGAACGGCGACGGCGCGATGTACATATTGGACGACATGTTCGGCTACATACTTCAGGGCGACACGGCTGCATCCTTCATCGTTTCGGGTGGCGAAAAGATAGTGAGCAAGGACGAAAACGATTATCCCATCATCACTTTCGGCTCTGAGAGATGCTACAGGATAACCGACAAGCTTTCGGAGATGCTCTCAGACACCGATAATTCCGTCAACCTGCACAGCTATGAGGGCAAGTTCCCGATATATGACGAGCAGGTGAAGATGTTCTCGGAAAACAGGGCGCTGTTTTCTTGGATCCGCATGAGGATCGTCGAGAGGCTCAGGGGAATGGAAATGGATTTCGGCATATTGCCCTGCCCGAAACTCGAAAAGTCGCAGGAAAAATACATAACAAACAACAATCCGCACACAGGCGCGGGCGTTTCGATAGCCATCACCGCCGGCGACGTCTCCAGGACGGGAATGATACTCGAAGATTTGTGCGCCGAGTCGAAATACACGCTGCAGCCCGCCTATTACGACATAAACCTGAAGGGCAAGTATGCGCGCGACGACGAAAGTCAGGAAATGCTCGACATAATACTCTCGAACATCGCCTACGACATAGGATACATCTACGATTTCGGCGGTATGGGCGCGGGTACCTGCGAGCGCTACGGGCGCGACATGGTGGTGCAGTGGGCCTCCAAGTTCGATTCATTGGTGGGCAAAATGGAGACCGCTATAGAAAAAATGGTGGATGCTTACGAAAAATTGGGTTGATTTGACGCAAAAACAGGGGGGACAGCTGATTTGGCGACGATAGCGGTTTTGATGTTTTTTTGCCTGCTTCTTTGCTGCCTGTATGTCATGCGGGGCAAAATACGGTCGTTTTTGGCGCCTTTTCGCGACCCCGGATTTCTATCCGTCGTTTTGGGCGCAAACCTCGCGGCTGTCTTGTACCTGGCGCTCTCCAGGCAGGTGTATTTTTGGGATAATGCGGGCTATTGGGAGAGCGCGGCCGCCATGTCCAAACTTGCGTTTTCACACCCATGGCAATTCGTGAAGGAACTCGCCGAATCGATTTACGCCAGCGACTACAACTATATGCCGGCTGTCCTGCCCGCGCTCGCGATGGCGGCGTTCGGGGCGGGGCGGCTGGTATTCGTCCTGTCGATCGTGAATTTTTATTTCGTCCCTTTTTTGTGCTTGTTGTATAAGGCGGCAAAAGATTTCACGGGGTTTTTAGCGGCGGTTTTTTGCCTGCCTATGGTGTTTTATCTCGCCTTGCTCGGATTTTTGGACGTCGGGGGGGTGTTTTTGGCTGCTGCTGCGCTGTACATCTTCCTTTTTTGCAAAGCGGATCCCAAAATCGATTTCTGCGGCGGCACGGCGTTATGCCTGCTTGTGCTGTTCCGCAGGTGGTATGTTTTTTTCGCGGCCGGCTTTGTTTTGTGCGCTGTCGCCTATGCGCTTGTCCTGCGGGGGGAAAAATTGAAAAAAGCCGCATTCACGCTGCTCGGCTTTTTGGCCCCGCTCTTCGCTTTTTTTTTCGGGTATGTCACAAATCGGCTGCTCGGCCGAAACTACGCCGACATATATTCGGCGTACAAATTCTCATTTGGCGCGGATGTGAGGATTTTTTTGAGATATTTCGGAATATTGCCGCTTTTGGCCATGGCCGGGTATGCCGTATACATTTTGGCCGCGAAAAAAAGGGAAAAACTCGCGCAGACGATATTTTTGTGCGCACTCGCCCCCGCCATTTTCGCCATGTTCGTCATGGTGCAAACCCACGGCCAGCAGCATCTGTTATTGTACGCCCCCGCTTTCGCGCTTCTTTTGGCGAATTTCGCGGGAAGCTCGAAGCGCGCGAAAGCGATAGCGGCAGCGGTGGCGGCGCTTTGCTCGGCGGGGATATTTCTCCCCTTCGCGCAGCCGCAGTCATTGGGCGAAATATCCTCGTATGCCCCGATCCCATCTTTCAGCGTTTATCCGGCGGTGAGGGAGGACGCGAAGGCGCTGGCGGATCTCGCCCTGTATGTGGAAAATCTCGAAGGGGATGTGGCGGTTTTGGCCTCTTCGTTCGTGCTGAATGCGGACATCATAGCCAAAACGAAGGCCTCGCTCGATTGTTTCATGCCGCTCGAAAGATCCAAAAACATCGCGTATTTGCCCGAAGTGGACAAGCGGGACGGCAAACCGTACAACATAGTGTATGTGAGCTATATCGTCCTCGCGCTTCCGATTCAAACCCATCTGAACCCGGACGAGCAGCGCGCCGTGGCCGTCCCGGCCCGGATGCTTTCTTCCGATACCCCGTTTGCCAAAGCTTTCGAAAAAATGGATGTTTCCTTTGGCCTGAAAGACGGCGTGACGGCGTATGTGTACAGGCGGACGCGCCCAAACACCGAAGAAGAAATGGGCGAAATGTGGAATGCGATCGATTCCCCTTAGGCCGCCCGCCAAAAAAAACGGGCGGCTATATGTTCATCGTGAAATCCACGATGTAGTTGGGGCGGGCTTTGACCTCTTCGAAGATCCTGGCTATGTACTCGCCGATTATGCCGAGCGCCAGAAGCTGCAGCCCCCCGAAAAAGGTTATCGCGCAGATGATCGAAGGCCAACCCGCTTCCGCATTTCCGGAAAATATGGAAACGAGCACGTATATGAGGAGAAGGAGCGAACTAAACAGCGAGACGCCGCCGGCCAGCGACACTATTTTCAGCGGTTTCGCCGAAAAGGAAAGTATCCCGTCGGCGGCGAGCTTGATCATTTTGATCAGGCTGTATTTCGTCTCTCCCGAATGGCGCTTGCCCCTGTCGAACTCGATTGAAGTTTGCCTGAACCCTGTCCAGCAGCTCATGCCCCTCAAAAATCTGTTGTGCTCGGGCATTGAAAGCACAGCATCCGCCACGCGCCTGTCTATGAGCCGGAAATCCCCGGTGTCCTGCGGTATATTGGCATCGGAGAGCATGCCGAGCATCCTGTAGTACAATTTGGCGGTAAATCGTTTGAATATCGATTCGCCTTCGCGCCGCTTGCGCTTGGCGTAGACGATCTGGAACCCTTCGCGCCACTTTTCGACAAATTCCGGTATCAGTTCGGGGGGATCCTGCATATCCGCATCCATGAATATGAGCGCATCCCCTGCGGCGTATTCCATGCCCGCCGAAAAAGCGGCCTGCTGGCCGAAATTCTTCGAGAGGCTCACCACTTTCAGCCGCCGATCCCCTTTTGCCAGCGAGGCGATTATCGCCGGGGTTTCGTCGGTTGACCCGTCGTTTACGAATATGATCTCATAATCCGTCTTTTCGCCGCCCGAACCGACCGGATCACTCAAATCAATTGAATCACTCAAATCAATTGAATCAATTGAAGACAAAACCTCGGAAATGCGCCCGTAGCAAGTTTCGGCGCATTCTTTTTCGTTGTACAAAGGCACGATGGCCGATAACAAAGCCATATGTTAATCCCCGATTTTCGATGTTGTTTTTAAATCCGCATCAGTACGCATCAGTCCAATGAATCGTATTTTTCTGTCATCTTGTCGAGCGCTGTCAAGGCTTTCGATTCCAGTTTTTCGTACTGCGAAACCAAATCTTCCTTGTACGAGTCCACCATAGTCAGCGTGAACTGCGCAAGCCCGCCCCAGTTGTTCATATACCCCGGGTCGTATGTCATGGTGGAAAATATGAGGTCCATCGTCGTTATGGATTCTTCGTCGCGGGCGTGCTTGCCTTTCAGCGATATGTCGTAATATGCGGGGGTCAGCATGTTTTTGCCCATTGCGCCAAGGTGGGAAGCGACCGCCCCGGTTTTGTCGGGTTCGGGATTGGAAGTCGGGATGGCCATCATCTGCGCCACGTGGGGGTTCACCGAATGGTAATACCTATCTTGGCCTTCGTCGTAGAGCGGCATCGGGAGTATGCCGAAATCGGTCTCCATTTCGCGCAGGTTGGGGATCGAGTGAAATTCGTTCCAGTTGAACAGCCCCTGGTTGTTTGCAAACATCACCCTCGACCTCTCGTTGTTCGATCCCGCTTTCGACCAGCTCCAGAACAGCTCCGGTTTATACAGCAGCCCGGTTATTTTTTCGAATATGGCGATCGTTTTTTCGTTCATGAAGGTTATTTCGGGAATGTCGTCCTTGTTTTTTTCGGCGAACTTCACCCCGCCGCCAATCAGGCTCACGGCGATGACGTCGCAATACCCCAAAAGGCCGTATTTGTCTTTGTCGTCCCATTTCCCGTCGTTGTTCAAGTCCTGCGAGACTGCGGTGCACATTTCCAGAAATTTGTCCATCGTCCACTTGTTTTCCAGCACCAGCTGGTACGGGTTCCCGAGCGCGTAGTCCTGCATCATCTGTTTGTTGAACAGGATTATCGCCACGGATTTTTTGTACATGGTGCCGATGTCCCCGGTCATGTAGTACAGCTTGTTCATGATCGAAAGGTCTTTTGCCGCGTTCTGGTCCCACCAAGGCTGCGCGAGCTCAAGGGCCGGAACCAGGAAAAGGTCGTACAAAATCCCCTCCTGGGACAGCGTGGCGCTGTCGAAGGTGCTGTTGAAGGAAAGATCGTAGGCGTTTTCCCCCGCATTGACCGTTTTTCGTATGTTGCCCACATGGGAGCCGTAATCCGTGTTGACCGGGACGATTTGGATATTGAACATGTCCTCTGTGGTGAGGTTGCGCAAATACACCGCGTCGTTTATGGGTTCGCCGTTTTGTTCCTCCGCAGTAAAGTCCACGTCGCGCCATTCGTCGTTATTATTTGGGTTCACGAGGATTTTGAATTCTTTGCCGCCCCAGTCAAAAGGCTCGGCGGCGGCCCTGTATTCAATCGGCTTTTCGTCGGCTTCCTCTTCTACCTGCCGGTCGGGCCCATCGTTTTCGTCCGGCGATTTTTCGTCGGCGGGCGCACCGGATTCTTGCCCTGCGCCGCTGTCGCAGGACGGCAGGCACAAAGCGAAACATGCGGAAAGCAAAACAAAGACGGCCAATGCGGATATTTTGTTTTTTTGTTTCATGGATAAACCCCCTTTTTTTCATCGGAAAATGCAATTGTTCTGTTTCAAGGCGATTATACCATATACTGCCGCGTTAATCAAGGGCAAATTGTAAAATTTATCGCAAAATGCCTTTCTATGCTCGTGAACACGGTTATTTCCAATACCGATTGTTCAGAATTGCTTCTTGAAAACTTTGTTTTCAATGTCATTTCTTTGAATTGTTGATATTTTTTTATGCATTTTCCGTATTTTTTTGTCGAAAACAGCTGACAAATGCGATTACAGGTGGTATAATTGTAGTTGACCAACCTTGAAGAAATCTCTATTTATTTGGATATGCTTGAACGCGGCGAGGTTGAGAATGTTTTTGGCGAGACACGAATAAATAGAATGAAAATTAATCATGTTATGTAGAAAGTATGATCCGAACGATGGTATAAAACGAAAAGACGAATATAACGAAATATTTTAATGTTTCATTAGATTACCTTTTAGGGATTATAGACGGACCCGTTGAATATTACAATCAAGATAAATTTTTAAAGTTGCCGGATTTTATTTTTGAAAAAATCGCATATGAATTATGTAATAAATGTGTATGTATTAAGTTAATCCCGTCAAATAATATTAATATAACGATTGAACTTTTAAGAGAATATTTAATCAATATTATATAAAGAAAGAAATAATAAATTATGAAATGTACAAACCAATATTTAATTGACGTTTTAATAAAAAATAAAAAAGATTATATCTATATTTATGATATTGCAGCATTGAAACAATGTTATAAATACTTTCCTTTTAAAGTAATTGAGTGTGGCGTGAATGCAACTGAAGAAGATTTCTATATATTATATAAAGATATATATGCGGATGGTTATTCTTTGACAATTAGTTCATATGATAATATTTTTATAGACAATACGCTTAGACATTTATCGAATGCTTATAATATATTCGATTCGCAAAAAGGATTCAAGGTTTCAACAAATAATAAATCATTATTTGAAAATTTTGATTTATTGAAAAAATGCAATAAAAATAATAATATACAAACAGCAAAAATACTTATGTACAATAATAATACTGAAATATTTTTTAATAAAGACAAAAATGTAAAATATAAAAAATTACTAATTGATGACGCAGATATAGTCGATGAATATATGAAAAATAATAAAGTACAAAATGACGGGAATACGCTTGAATATTATTTTGATTGCTGTGTCGTTCATCCCGAGCTTAAATATGGTGATGTACATATAATGGAAATAAATCACTTGATCATCGGATATATAACCTGTACTAATGTACATGATAATATATGGGATGTTATGTATGTATATGTTAACGAAGAAGAAAGAAATAAATCATATGGTAGCAAAATAATTAATTATTACGCGAACTATATTGTAAATAGCAACGGAATCCCGTATTATTCAAATCCGGTTAATATTTATTCTGAAAAAGCTGCAAATAGCGCAGGATTTTATCTCGTTAATACCCATTATACAAAATAAGTATTAACCCGGCAATAAAGTCATTCGTCTGATTTGGCATATTTGACATAATCGTTACCAAAGAAACTTTCAACCCTGTTTTTGGTTGATTGAATGGAACGCATGATGCTCATAGCTTTCTTCTCAACCTCGTCTTCGTTTACGGAATAGCCTCTGTATACCAAAACACGTTTGAGATTGTTGTTCAAATACTCGACAGGGTTCAACTCCGGCGCATATGACGGCAAATTGAAAATCGTGATAAAATCAGATTTTTTCTCTTTCCAGTCAGCCGCAAGCAAACCGCGGTGAGTGCTGCAGTTGTCAACTATCGCAAATATTTTCATGTCAGTACCCTTGACGAGTCGTGTCAGAAAACCAATATATATGTTTTGATTGAATTTCCCGCGATAGAAATGATAACGCAGTTTCCCTTTGTTCGTTATCGCAGAAATCATGTTCACTCCGATATGATGCGACGCAATCGGAAGTGTCGGAGTTTTGCCGCGTGGAGCATAACCTCTGATGTAATTGCTTGAGTTTCGCGCTCCCGTCTCATCAAGCCACCATATTTCCGCGTTTTCTTCGGTTGCACGTTTCGCTATGGCGGGATATGTGACTTCAAGCCATTCCTTTATGTCTGATGGCTCTTGTCGATAATCTTTTTTTTCGGGCGTTGAGGCCTGATGTTCCATTTCGCTAAATAATTGCCCATTGTCCTTGCCGACATTTCTATTCCATATTTTGCTTTTGCCAATTCACGCACTAAACCCCTGCTCCATAAATATCCGCTCAATCCTGCTTCGCTTGGATTTTTCTCGGTTATTTCTTGTTTGATTTCCTCTTCCTGTTCCTTTGTCAGTTTGCAATACACTCCAACCGGACGACCCATTTTTGCCGCCGCTATCGCTTTTACTCCGCCTTCGCGGTATTTTTTCCATGTTTTTTGAACATGACGTACCGTACACTCGCAAATCTCGGCGACCTCCTTTGTTTCCCCGCCGCGTTTTTCCATTTCGCGAACGATTTTCTTGCGTACTTCTGACTGTTCTTTCGCACTCAGTTTTTGTAATTCATATTTTAATTCTTCCATATCTCATAGACTATCACTTCTTTGTGATCTGCGAATGACTTTGTTGCCGGATTAATAAGAAGCACATACAAACTGAACAACCCAAACTTGCCGTATCAGTCTATCACGATCATGAAGATATATGGAAATGTGCTGCGATTATCGACGAAATTGTTACAGGATATAAGTTTTATCTTAGATATTACGGCGAAAATATATACCCTTCAGAGTATGTATTGCTTGCTGTCTATGAATCGTGAATTCAACTCTTCTTCAGTCTATCGCAAAATGCCTTTCAGCTCTTTGACGAAAGATTTGACCGCGCCTACGCTGTCTCTGCCGTGTTCGGCGACCAAATCGACGATGGCGCTGCCGATGATGGCGCCGTCCGATATATCCGCCATTTCGCGCGCCTGTTTTGGCGTGGATATGCCGAAGCCGACCGCGCAGGGCACAGCCGAATGTTTTCTGACCTCCCGGATCAGTTCCGATATGTTCGATTCTATTTCCCCCCGCGCGCCGGTCACCCCCAGCGAGGATACGCAGTACAGGAATCCTTCCGCCCCTTTGGCTATCTTTTCCGCCCTTTCACCCGATGTGGGGGCGATCAGCGAAATCACGCTTATGCCGTGTTTTTTGCATTCGCCCGCAAATTCGCCTTTTTCCTCAAAGGGCACGTCCGGCACGATTATGCCGTCGATGCCGGTTTCGCTGCATTTTGCCATGAAGCGATCCTTTTTGTAGACATATATCGGATTGGCGTATGTCATGAACACCAGCGGCACATTTGTCTTCTTTCTCAGGTTTGCCGCCATGGCGAAAAGCTTGTCCGTAGTGCACCCGCCGGCGAGCGCACGGGCACTTGATTTTTGTATGACAGGCCCTTCGGCCACCGGGTCGGAGAACGGGATCCCGATTTCGATTATGTCCGCTCCCGCTTCCTCCATCGCCAAAACGAGTTTTTCTGTGGTTTCCATATCCGGGTCGCCCCCGGTGACAAATGTGATCAGCGCTTTGTTGTTTTCAAATGCGGATGTTATTTTATTCATGCAAATTCACCCCTCTGTATCCTGCAATCGACACGACGTCTTTGTCGCCCCTGCCCGAAAGGTTGACGGCGATAATCCGGTTTTTGGCCATTTGGGGCGCGAGGCGCCTTGCATAGGCCACAGCGTGCGCGCTTTCAATGGCGGGTATTATGCCCTCCGTCTTCGACAGGTATTCAAACGCCTCGACGGCTTCGCTGTCTGTGACCGGGACATATTCGGCTCGCCTCGTATCTGAAAGATATGCGTGTTCGGGGCCGATCCCCGGGTAGTCAAGCCCGGCGGAAATGGAATAGACGGGCGCGATTTGCCCGTATTCGTCCTGGCAGAAATACGTTTTCATCCCGTGGAAAATTCCCACCGTGCCATTTGCCATCGTCGCGGCGTTTTGCGGGGTGTCCACCCCGAGCCCGGCGGCTTCGCAGCCTATGAGCCGCACGGAACCATCGCCCAAAAATTCATGAAACGCCCCGATCGCGTTGCTTCCGCCGCCCACGCAGGCGATGACCGCGTCGGGGAGGCTTTTTTCGGCCGCCCATAACTGTTCCTTTATTTCCTTTCCCACAATCTTCTGGAAGTCGCGCACTATCATGGGGAAGGGGTGCGGGCCCACCGCAGAGCCCAAAACATAGTGCGTGTCGTCTATTCTCGAAACCCATTCGCGCATCGTCTCGTTGACTGCATCTTTGAGCGTCATCGTGCCGCTTGTGACGGTGTTGACCTTCGCGCCCAGCAGTTCCATCCTGAACACGTTCAGGGCCTGCCTTTCTGTGTCTTCCTTTCCCATGAATATTTCGCACTCCATATCCATGAGCGCGGCGGCCGTCGCGGTGGCAACCCCGTGCTGTCCCGCCCCGGTTTCGGCGATCACGCGCTTCTTGCCCATTTTTTTCGCCAAAAGCGTCTGCCCCAGCACATTGTTGATTTTGTGCGAGCCCGTATGGTTCAGGTCTTCGCGTTTCAGGTAAATTTTCGCCCCGCCGAGGTCAGCCGTCATTTTTTTCGCGAAATACAGCAAAGAAGGCCTGCCCGCGTAATTTTTGAGCAAGTCTGCGAGTTCATCGTTGAACGCGGCGTCATTTTTGTAAAACAAATATGTTTTTTCGAGTTCCTGCGCCGCGTTCATCAAAGTCTCGGGGATGTACTGCCCGCCGTAATCTCCGAACCTCCCTTTTTTTTCATCCATTTTTTTCGCTCCTCCTGTGGCCGATATTATTGATGTGATTAAGTGATTTTCCCCCCGGCTTTCAAGCCGTTTGTTCCGACAAAAAAATCCCCGAAAAAGCATTGCGCTTTATCAAGGACGAATAAAAGTTACCCCCGCTTCAGCGGTTTGTTCCGATTCTGCTGCCAACCATTATATCACGGCTTTTTTTGTTTGTCAAGGCATTTTTGAAAATTCCCGAAAAAAATTGTTGACAGGCTGAAAATGTTGTGGTACAATATGTATGCACGGAGGGTTACCGAAGCGGTCATAACGGGGCGGTCTTGAAAACCGTTTGAGAGCAATCTCACAGGCGTTCGAATCGCCTACCCTCCGCCAGTCATCAATGCCAGTAAACTTGAGGGTTTGCTGGCTTTTTGTATTTCTAATGCCTTCTGTCGCTGACCGTTTTTTCATGTTGTTTTGCCGGAGTGTTGCCATCGGTTTTGGCAACACTTTTCTGAATAACCGTAAGAACTTTTTAACCTCCGATTAATTTATTCAACAGGTTTCTGCTTGCCGCATTCTGTGCAGAATTTGTAGGCGGCTTTATTTGTATTACTGCATGAGCACGTCCAGTCTGCTATCTTCGGCATATCCGCCGATTTTTGATTTTTATAATATTCCCCCATGTATTGCGGCGCGATATACACCGCAGATACAAGCGCGGGATTCATTTCCTTAATAAGTTTGACAAGCGGCGAAGTATTGCATGTGAAACAATAATCCGTATTTTTCAATTCGTTCTTACAGTTATCTGCGCAAGTTTCTTTTACTTTTTCAATAAACTCCGTAATATTGAATCTGCATCTGAGACAGAACGTACTCCATTCGTTGCTGTCTAATAGTTCGTCATTTTTAGACTTGTATCTGCAGACAGGACAGAAAAGTGTTTCACTGCTCATCAGTTC
>Ga0082212_10005523_pt1 | contig 17217 bp, 11 predicted proteins | sample TergutNt197P3_FD_71548 | JGI IMG/M metagenome (GOLD analysis project Ga0082212, IMG submission 71548) | Neocapritermes taracua P3 segment gut microbial communities from Petit-Saut dam, French Guiana - Nt197 P3 | ecosystem: Host-associated > Arthropoda: Insects > Digestive system > Gut ... | reverse complement strand
GGATATATGCGTCGGCAGCCGTAGTGATACGCCTGATTTTATGATGGTCGATGGCGTCTTCGGGGTTGAGCAGGTAGTTTTTTGAACGTGTTTTCACTTCGACGACAACAAGTTCTTTGCCGTTAGTGGCTATAATATCCAATTCATAGCGATGAAACCGCCAGTTGGTATGCAGAATCGAATATCCAAATGTCTTTAGGTAGGCACATGCTACCTCTTCGCCTTTTTTGCCTGTCTCGTTCTTTTCTGCCATTCAACACTTAAATGATTAATGATTAGTGAGTTATTTGAAATTTAAGTAAATTCATCCTCATTTTTCATTTTTTATTTCTTACCATCTTACTATCTTACGGTCTTACCATCTTACGTTCTTTTTTCAAAGGAATCAAATAAGTGAGTTTCACGCTGATAATTTGGTTTGCAGCTTTTGAAAAGTCATCGCCGTGGCGTGTGCTATAAAAATCGCTTAACCCATAGTAATAGCGCCCTTCAAGCAGGAAAAAGCCAATCCCCGTACGAAGTTCCATGCCGGGTCCTCCGCCAAGTCCCCATTCGATTTTGTTTGAAACAGGCAGTGTATGCTGTGCGTTCGGTTTATTGGGCGTGTCATTTCCCTGAAGGTTTTCGTTTGTATGTTCGCTAAGAAATAAACCAATCTGAGGGCCCATATTAACAAAAAAACGAACTGTTTCGCTCCCAAAATAAATATGCGTAAAAAGAGGAATATCCACATAAGTCATTCTTCTGTTGTAGAAAGGATTATCTATAGGCATATTTTCTACTAAACTAAAATCTTCAGACCACCCTTGTTGTTTCAGATTGATTTCGAGTTGTAAACCCAAGTTTTTTTCTGTAATCCAACGGGCCGTTATACCTCCATTTAGTCCGAATAACATACGCTCTTTTACTCTTGGGCTGAAACTTGCACGTGAAAAACCTATTCCACCGGATGCGCCAATAGCCCATTCGGTACGGAATGTATGTTGAGATTGTAAGCCGATACTTGAAAAAAAAATGATAAATATAAGATATACAGACTTTTGCATCTTTATTTTTCAATACGCGTTATGGTAAAATCTCTTTTATAGTTCACTATATAAAGATTTTTATTCATAAATCCACCCCAGTTATTGACCCGTTCGAAGCGAAAGCCATTTTGTTTGCTATTATAATTGACCTGTCCTATATTGTTTTCAAAATTAGTCCCGAACGAATGAATGGCAGAAATAAAAAACATGCCCACATCATATCCCAAGATGGCATACTTAGGATAAATATTGATCATGTTTTTATTAAACCAATACCTGTATTTTACTTTAAATTGTTGTATTTCAGTCGAAAGATTATTAGTATAAAAAGAAGAATAAATATGCGTGTTCAGCGCATAAAAATCTTCAAGGTACTTATTTTTTATATCATCTGAATATTTTTGCCATTCAGGATACCCGAAGAGAGTGATTTGAGTGGCCGACCGTGATTCGGACAGAGATCGCAAAGGGCCTCTTATTTTGTCGAGTGTTTCGAGTGAACTTGAAATGGGGATAATCAGATTCGGTTTTGTTGCCGATAAAAAACCACTTATATCGGTCGAAAAGGAATTGACATTGTAATCAATTTGATGGAAAGCAATGAAATGTTGAGACAGATCGGCTTTCAAAGCTCTGATAAATGGTGTTTTATCTTCTTTTGGATCGTTTGTATTTAGAAATATGATATTGTAGTTCGCAAACATTGAGCACACCCACGATGTTGCAAAAGAAAGTAAATTTTGTGAAGAAGTATTTACCTGAAATACATTGGCATTTGTCGAAGTGATTGATTCACAGCCTGAAGAAAAAGGAATCAAATATTTGATGCGCGTCAACCTGACAAAATCCGCAATGATTTCAATCTGTTCAATTGTTTCGCCACCGATAATCAGGTTATAGTTGCGGGGCAGATCGTTTCGTAATACTTCATTGAGTTTTTGGGTTCCTGTTCCAATATCGAGCGGCATTATTTCAATCACAACGCCTAAGTCTCGCATATCCATCACAGCCAGCAATATTCCTTCGTAAAATTCGGTACGTGTATTGGATAATCTGGGGTCGGAGAAAGGAAGCAAAAGCGCGATTTTAACAGTATCAACCTTGGTCGATATATTCCTGTATGCCAATAGTGTATTAATATCGATTTCATTCTGATCGGGTGTGATGACGACTGTCTCTTCCGTTTCGAAAGGGATTTTTATAGTCATCCCTGATTTCAGACCGTTTCTCAACTCAGGATTAAGTTTTTTTAGTTGCTCGTCTGTGACTTTAAATGTCCGGCAAATGCTAAAAAGCGTTTCACGACGTTTGACGGTATATTCGATTTCTTTTGTTACCATTCTTCTTTCAGTAACAGGCACAACTTGCATCAGACCCGCAGGAATACGGATGGTTTTGCCGGCGGCAAATGTTTGAGGAGTCAATCCCAGATTGGCATTCGCAAGTTGTTCTTGCGTAATATGATACTGTCGTGATACTCCGTAAATAGTTTCGCCCGGCTGTATAGTATGGAAGATATACAAGTCGTTTTCAATTGAAGGATTGAAAGAATTTTTTTGAGGAATTTTCAATGTTTCTCCAATTTTGATATACTCACGGCTTGAAGGATTTAGATTGTAAATATCCTCTTCGCTTACATGATACATGATACTGATCCCATAAACGGTTTGCCCCTGCTCGACAGTATGATAAAATATTTTTCCATCTTGTCCGTTAAATGAATAGGCTACATCTTGCGACAATAAAGATAATGTAGCAAAAAATAAAAAGGATAAAACAATAAAACAGCGCTTAGTCATAATCCAAAAAAAATTTCACAAAGATAGTAAAAAATTGACAATTGAAAATTGACAATTGAAAATTAATTTGTAATTGAAAATAAATTGTACATTTGCGAATTATTTGTGCGTAAGATGAGAAAACAGATTGTTTATAAGTGTATATGGTTGGTTATCTGTATGCTAAGTACATCTGTGCCGGTTTTTGCACAATATACAGTTAGCGGAGGAGCCAAAGAGCCTTTGCTTGCTGTAGATAACCGGATCGCAAAGTTTCAGGTGTATTTAGTATACGGGATGGAAAATGTTACGATAAGTTATACATCTTCATCAAGTTCGCATAAATGGTACCGTTATAATAACAAAGCATTGGAAAACCAGCCTGTTATCGCTACATTGCAAAGCGCTACGTCGGTAGTTAGCAATCCGACTGAAGGTTATGGTTATTTTGTGATGGAAGGCGACAGTTACAGTACGGCCAACTTCGTTTGGATCATTGATTACAGTAAATATCCTGTCAATATTCAAAATCTTTTTATTGCAACAGGCAGTTCGGCGCCAAGCCCATGTGTTTCAATCCGGTTGGGAGGAACCAACCAAACCGAACCGATGTATTACCGGACTCCCGACGGCATACATACTTTGCTGGATCGCCGTTTTGAGGTGACCTGCCGGACAATGGAGTGGGTCGATGCAAGTCGTCGTTTCGTTAATGTATTGAAGATTGATTCGGCCGACAACTCGCGGTTATTCGAAAAGACATTTACTGCCCCTTTGTGTGATACCAAAGTTGAAGTGACCGGTGACCTCTTTGCCCGATACTTTGGCGTCGAACAAATGGTTGCGACAGAAGAGTATATGGCTGTTGCGATTGATGCAAGGTTTAGCGAACAGGTTTTGTCGGATAATCAGGAAGAAGGAGATGAGTTTCAGGCTCCTGTCGAGATTCGCTTTACAGCTGACGCCAATGAACCTGTGGCTGATTATTATGAATGGAAGATCATCAAGGACAGAGATACTTTATTTACACGACTTGGGTCGGAAATGGAATTTACGTTTGAACAAGGAGGACAATATACGGTAACAGGTGTAGTGTATGATAGGTCAAGGGTCTGTATGAGTGAGCCATATATCTATGCCTTCACAGTTTCCGAAACGCAAATTTTTATCCCGAACGCCTTTGCTCCGGAGGGCGCTCCGGGAAGCAATATGTTTCGTGTCAGTTATAAATCCATATTACGTTTTCGTGCCACGATTTTGAACCGTTGGGGACAAGTGTTATACCAATGGACAGACCCGGCTGGGGGATGGGACGGGAAATACAGGGGTCAGTATGTGTCGGCCGGGGCTTACTACTACGTCATTGAGTATACCGGATCGGATGGGAAAGCGCGCAAAAAAACAGGCGATATCAATGTGGTGCGCTCGTATGGAACAATGATTAGGGTAGAGTGATGGGATAGGGATTAGGAATTAGGAATTAGGGATTAAGAATTAGGGATTTACCTTAAGGTTAAAAATAATATTTGGCTTTTGGAACGGAAGTAATTAGGAATTGAAGGATAGATTGATATATAAAAAATAACATAGAGAATGAAGTTTAATAAAGTTATAATCAGTTTTGTGGCAGGAACGTTTGTGTGTTTGACGGCTTATTTATCGGTAAGTTCGGACGATGCGGAAAGAGTAATGGAAGAACGACCGGTTGTGTATTCAATGACGGTCACTCCAACCGTACCCTCCGAAATTATCTTTTGCGGCGAACCGGTCGATTTGAGAAGATATAATATACATGAAGGGATGGACAGGGAACTGAGCAGTTTTACGTATTTTCATTCAACAACTATGTTACTTCTGAAACGTGCAAACCGTTATTTTCCCATAATCGAACCTATCTTACGCGCTAACGGTATACCTGATGACTTCAAATATTTGGCTGTTATAGAAAGTAATTTAGACCCACGCGCTGTATCGCCGTCGCGTGCTGTCGGAATTTGGCAGTTTTTAGAAGGTACGGCTAAGGATAATAAATTGATCATTACGTCGACGGTGGATGAACGATATAATATACAGCGTTCGACCGAAGCAGCATGTAAATACCTGAAAGATGCATACTCACGGTATGGCGACTGGATTAATGTTGCAGCATCTTACAATGCGGGAATGGGACGGATTTCGAGCGAATTAAGCAGACAGAAAGTTGAATCGGCGCTTGATTTATGGGTCGTCGAAGAAACATCCCGTTATGTATACCGAATCTTTGCCATTAAGCAGATATTTGAGAATCCATATAAGTATGGCTTTGTGATTCAAGCTAAAGATTTGTATAAACCTGTTTTGTGCAACGAGGTTAAGGTGTCAAAGAATATCCCCGACTTAGCTGCTTTTGCCATAGAAAACAACATAACGTATGCCGATTTGAAACGGTTTAATCTTTGGTTGAAAGACACCAAATTAGATGTGGATGGAAAAAGCTATACCATATTAATCCCCCGCGAAAACGAATTATATTATGACACCCCGAATCAAACGGTGCATGACCCGCGTTGGGTAGTTCGGTAAGTGTTAGAGACTATATGAACTGTTTTGGTAATGTGTGATACTATTAATTACTAATTCAAAATTTTAACTTTTGTACTTGCGTCTGAAAACGTTTAATGTAAATCATTACAGATAATAAACTTTTATTCCGGAAATTTCCAAGGGGCGCGATAGGATGGTTTGAGATATTGATTGGCTTCAAAACTTCCTTTGAATGATTTTGTTAGATCATCATAGACTAAGGATTCATTCAATCGGGCTGCAATATTCCCCAGATGTGCATATTTGGCGCACAAGCTGCCGTTTTCGATGGTGCAAGCCGTTTGGAAATTCCTTGATTTCACACATTCTACAAAGTTTCGGGTATGCAGTTTATGGTCTTGTTGATCGGCTTTGACAGTTATCTCGGGCGTTTTGTTATCCCTGCTTCTACCGTCCCATTCGGGATAGACCGTCCAATTATCGCGGTCGGCAACAAGTGTTCCGTTCGTCCCTTTAAAAAGGACACCGTAGCCCCTGTTGTAAGGTCCTTTTTCTACGCCTGCATTATGTTCCCAACTCATAATACAGTCGTCGAACAGATAACTTACTGTCTGCGAATCCAATGTCTCGTGCATGCCATGCGGATAGTAGAATTTGCCGCCTGTGGCTACGATTTTGTTGGGCACACCGGTTACATTCAACCCCCATAGTCCCATATCGAGCAGGTGGACGCCCCAATCGGTCATCAGTCCGCCGCCATAATCCCAAAACATCCGCCACAGACCGTGGAAGCGCTGTTCGTTAAATGTCTTTAGGGGCGTAGGTCCGAGCCATGTTTCAAAGTCAACTCCTTCGGGGACAGCCGAATCCGGCTTAGGTGTCACGGCGGCATAGTTGAAGTTTGCCCAGATATGTACCCTGCCGATTGTGCCGAGTGTACCGGCACGCAGATATGCCACCATCTCTTTCCAGTGTCCACTGCTGCGTTGCTGTTGCCCTACCTGAACGACGCGGTTGTATTTTTTTGCAGCTGCTACCATGGCATCACACTCGGCGATGCTGTTGGCCACCGGTTTTTCTACATACACATCTTTGCCGGCTGCACAGGCATCCACCATCTGCAGACAGTGCCAGTGGTCGGGCGTTCCGATGATAACCGCATCAATATCTTTTCGATCAAGCAGTTTGCGGTAATCGCCAAAGATGGCCGGTTCTTTCTTTCCCATTTTAAGGAGTTCCGCTTTTTTATTCTCCATGATGGTTTTGTCTATATCGCATAATGCCACACATTCGACTTCGTCACTCAACATCATATCGGTCAAATCACCCCAGCCTTGATTCCTGCAGCCAATCAGCCCTACATTCAATTTATCATTGGCCGACACTTGGCTATATGCTCCGACTTTTATAGTCGGAAGAACAACAGCCGCAGCAGCTGTTGTTTTCAAAAAAACACGTCTTGAAATATTCATGGTCAATATTTTAATTAATTAATACTTTTACAACAAATCCATGACAAAGATATATATTTTTGTTAAACGCTGCATGATATTTAAAAAAATGTTAAACAAAATATTGTATATTTGCGCGGTGAAAACTGTATTAATAGAAGAGAATTCGTCGTTACAGACCGGTCAAATCGCTGTATATGGCGCCCGTGTCCATAATCTGAAAAATATCGACGTTGATTTACCGCGTAACAAACTTACCGTGATTACAGGATTAAGCGGAAGCGGGAAATCGTCGTTAGCCTTTGATACTATTTTTGCGGAAGGTCAGCGTCGCTATATCGAAACTTTTTCGGCTTATGCACGTAATTTTCTGGGCAATATCGAACGTCCCGACGTAGATAAGATTACGGGCTTAAGCCCGGTGATCTCTATCGAACAAAAAACTACAAACAAAAATCCGCGTTCGACAGTCGGCACTACCACTGAGATTTATGATTTTTTCCGTCTGCTTTATGCCCGTGCAGGGGAGGCATATTCGTACCTGAGCGGGGAGAAAATGGTAAAATACACCGAAGACCAGATATTGGAATTAATTCGAAACGAATATACCGGTCGAAAAATATATTTGCTGGCTCCGTTGGTGCAAAATCGCAAAGGACATTATAAAGAACTGTTCGAGCAAATTCGCAAAAAGGGTTACCTGAATGTACGTGTGGATGGAGTTTTAAGAGAAATCACATCCGGTATGAAACTCGACAGGTACAAGATGCATACGATTGAAGTGGTGGTAGATAAGATGCGCGTCGAAGATTTGGACGAACGCCGGTTGATGGACAGCCTGCGGATCGGGATGAAACTGGGTGACGGATTGATACTGCTACTTGATGTAGATACCGGAGAAACCCGTTATTACAGCCGACGGCTGATGTGTCCTGTAACAGGACTCTCGTATGGCGAGCCTGCTCCGCATACTTTTTCGTTCAATTCACCCCATGGCGCCTGTACGCGATGCAAAGGACTGGGCAATGTGAATCTGTTGGACATGGATAAAATTGTTCCCAATCCGGAACAAAGCATTTACAATGGCGGAATAGTTGCCCTTGGAAAGTATAAAAATTCATTAATCTTCTGGCAAATAGAATCACTCTGCAAGAAACACGGCATAACCATAAAAACCCCTGTCATGGATATTCCCGAAGAAGCGATGGACGAGATAATGAACGGTACGGACGAACGGCTGACGATCAGTAACGAATCGTTGGGTAATTCCAATTATCTGTTTTCGTATGAAGGCGTGGCCAAATATATTATGATGCAGCAGGAGAATGACGCTTCCGCTTCGGCACAAAAATGGGCTGAACAATTTATCAGTATGACTGTTTGTCCGGAGTGTCAGGGTAAACGGCTGAATAAAGAAGCATTGCATTACCGCATTGACGGAAAAGACATCTCAGAATTGGCAGAAATGGACATATCCGATTTATCGAAATGGGTAGACGGGGTAGAAAAAATGATGTCGGCAAAACAACAAACGATTGCTGCCGAAGTATTGAAAGAGATTCGTACACGGTTGCATTTTCTGTTGGATGTAGGATTGGATTACCTTGCGTTGAACCGTGCTTCGGCATCGCTTTCAGGAGGAGAAAGCCAGCGTATCCGTTTAGCCACACAGATCGGCAGCCAGCTTGTCAATGTATTGTACATATTGGATGAACCGAGTATAGGGTTGCATCAACGCGATAATATACGATTGATCCATTCATTAAAACAGTTGCGCGACACGGGAAATTCGGTGGTAGTTGTTGAGCATGATAAAGAAATGATGCTTCATGCTGACTATGTTGTTGATCTTGGTCCGAAAGCAGGCCGTTTGGGCGGCGAAGTAGTATTTGCCGGCACACCTGCTGAAATGTTGAAAGCCGATACGCTGACGTCGGCCTATCTGAACGGGAAAATGAATATAGATGTTCCCCCGAAGCGGCGCAAAGGAAACGGCCGGTGGTTGACGCTGAAAGGAGCTTCCGGTAATAACCTGAAAAAAATCGATGTGTCGTTTCCGTTAGGTACTTTTATCTGTGTGACAGGCGTTTCGGGGAGTGGCAAGTCGACGCTGATCAACGAAACGCTGCAACCCATTTTGAGCAGGCATTTCTACCGTTCAATAGAAGCTCCGTTGCCTTACAAAACGATTGAAGGGATTGAACATATTGACAAGATTGTGGCTGTAGACCAGTCGCCAATTGGTCGCACACCACGCAGTAATCCGGCAACCTACACTGGTGTGTTTTCCGATATACGGAGTTTGTTTGTTGGTTTACCGGAAGCCAAGATAAGGGGTTACAAGCCGGGTCGTTTTTCGTTTAACGTGAAGGGCGGACGATGCGAGGCCTGTAATGGTAACGGTTACAAATCAATTGAAATGAATTTTCTGCCAGATGTGATGATTCCGTGTGAAGACTGTCATGGCAAACGCTACAACCGCGAAACACTTGAGGTTCGTTTCAGGGGAAAATCCATCGCCGACATCTTGGATATGACGATTAATATGGCGGTTGAATTTTTTGAAAATATACCTGTTATTTACCATAAAATCAAAGTTTTGCAGGACGTTGGTTTGGGTTATATCAAATTAGGACAACCCTCAACAACGCTTTCGGGGGGCGAAAGCCAGCGTGTCAAACTTGCCACCGAATTAGCTAAACGCGATACGGGAAAAACCCTCTATGTACTTGACGAACCAACAACCGGATTGCATTTCGAGGATATCCGCGTTTTATTGGGCGTTTTAAATAAGTTGGTAGACAAAGGCAATACGATTATTATTATTGAGCATAACATGGAAATTATCAAGTGTGCCGATTATATCATTGATATGGGGCCGGAAGGCGGTCGACACGGAGGTAAAATCCTGTTTGAAGGCAGACCGGAGGAATTAATTGCTTCCAAAACAAAAAGTTTTACCGCGCCGTTTTTGCGTAAAGAAATCAAAGATACAATCCATTTAAATTAAAATCGTATCTTTGTCGATTGAAGTAATAATAAATTAATGTATGAAAAAAGTCTTTGTCAGCGGGTGTTATGATATGTTACATAGCGGTCATGTATCCTTTTTTACGGAAGCTGCCGGGTATGGAGATTTATTCGTGGGAATCGGTTCGGATCAAACAATATTTGATTTGAAAGCACGCAAGACGATCAATACGGACGAAGAACGTTTATATATGATCAAAGCGCTTCGTATGGTGAAAGATGCATGGATAAACAAAGGTAGCGGCGTACTTGATTTTCTTGACGAATTGAAAGCGCTGAAGCCTGACATTTTTTTTGTGAATAGCGACGGACACAGTCCACTAAAGGAACAACTTTGTAAAGAACTTGGTATTGAGTATATTGTGAGTAAACGTATCCCGTTTGGAAATTTCCCTGCGCGTTCGACCACTACTTTGCGTCGCGAGTGCATGATTCCTTACCGTATTGATTTGGCCGGAGGCTGGTTGGATCAACCATATGTAAGTAAGCATAATCCGGGTGCGGTATTAACAATAAACATCGAACCCGATTTTGAGTTTAACGACCGTAGCGGTATGGCAACCAGTTCGCGAAAAAAGGCTGTTGAGTTATGGCAAATAGATATTCCAGAAGGCGATAAAGAAAAAATGGCTAAAACGTTATTCTGTTTTGAGAATCCGCCCGGCACAAAATATGTGAGCGGATCGCAGGATTCGTTGGGTATTGTTTTGCCCGGATTAAACCGGCTTTACTATAATGGCGATTATTGGCCGGAAACAATCGAATCGGTTAACGAACCTGAAATACTAAAGTGGATAGAAGAACGTCTCTGGTTGATTCCACTCTTTCCGCGTCATGCGGGATTTGACGTTTTGGAAAACACTAAAATTACTAAACAAGAAGCTAATCATCTGAGTAAGGCAGCCGATGCATGTTGGAAGGCGATTCTTTTGAAAGATGTGAAAGCTTGGGGTAGCGCTTTTACCGATAGTTTTGAGGCACAGATCGCCATGTTTCCCAATATGGTATCGCCCGAAATTCTACATGTACTAAATGAGTACAAGACACGGGTGTTGGGATGGAAAGTCAGTGGCGCAGGTGGTGGCGGTTATCTTATTTTTATTAGCGAACAGCCCATAACGAATGCAATACAAATACGGATCAGAAGATAATATATATTAATGTATGAAAGGAATTATTTTAGCCGGAGGCTCCGGTACCCGTTTGTATCCTATAACGAAAGGGATATCCAAGCAGTTGATACCCATTTACGATAAGCCGATGATTTATTATCCGATATCGGTTTTGATGTTGGCGGAGATACGTGAGATATTAATTATTTCAACCCCTCAGGATTTGCCCGGATTCAGGCGATTATTGGGAGATGGCGCTGAGTTTGGCGTTCATTTTTCATACGCCGAGCAGCCATCGCCTGACGGATTAGCCCAGGCCTTTATCATCGGAGCTGATTTTATTGGAGACGATGCTGCCTGTTTGGTATTGGGTGACAATATCTTTTACGGTCAGTTTTTTACAACGATGTTGAAAAATGCCGTTGTTGAGGCAGAACAAAGACAAAAAGCCACCATTTTCGGTTATTATGTCAATGATCCCGAACGGTATGGTGTAGCAGAATTTGATGATCAGGGCAATGTATTGAGCGTAGAGGAAAAACCGGCGCTTCCCAAATCAAATTATGCAGTCGTAGGCCTCTACTTTTATCCGAACAAGGTGGTAGATATAGCACGTGATATCCGGCCTTCCGCTCGCGGAGAATTGGAAATAACGGCTGTCAATCAGGCTTTTCTGGAAGAAGGAGATTTAAAAATGCAAATTTTAGGCAGGGGATTTGCCTGGTTGGATACCGGAACCCATGAATCGTTATCGGAAGCTTCTACATTTGTGGAGGTAATAGAACAACGACAAGGTTTGAAAATTGCCTGTCTTGAAGAGATAGCGTATCGAAAAGGATGGATCGATGCGAATCAATTAAGGCAAAACATCCGGTCGATAGCCAATAATCCATACGGAAAATATTTATTGAAGTTAATAAATGATTGATTTGAGAAGAAAAAAAGTGTATGATTGTTAATGAATCTAAAAATGCAATTGATTGAAAATTGCTGTATAGCGTGAATCTGAAAAAAAAAGATTGTTTTTTTTTAAAAAAAAAATGATTTTTTTTGATTATTAAGAAAAAAGATTTTACCTTTGTTGCGATAAATTGGTTGTTTTTTAGAATGAATAATGTTTAATTAAAAAATGAATAATGTTTAATAAAATTTGAATAACTTATGAAGACGAAGGGATTACTTTTAGCAATTTTGTTTTGTGCAGCGTTGTCTTTATCCGCTCAGCAGTATCAACCGCAAGTCGGATTCAGTACAGAGAACGGTTCAAAAACCAATTTCATGAAAAATGCTGCTTCGGATAACATGTTTATTACATTAGCCGGTGGTGCGAACGTTCTGATTGGCGACAAGAACGGAGACGCCGATTTTGGTAAACGGCTTGCTCCTCATGGAGCTATCTCCTTGGGAAAATGGTATAATCCGTACATGGCATTCCGTTTACAGATTAACGGAGGTATGATGAAGAATTACTCTTTTCTTACCGGAAGTGGTGTTATGCAGGATTATGTATGGTTTAATCCACATGCAGATATTATGTGGGATGTCACCAATTTTTGGGCTCCCTATAATGAAGGTAAAGTGTTCCGGTTTATACCTTTTGTGGGTTTAGGATATGCGCATAGAAATGAGATGACAGATGATGCAAATAGGAAAATGAGTCGATCAGAATCTCTTTCTGCAAACTTTGGCGCTCAAATGCTATTCCGTTTAAGTAGAGGTGTTGATTTGGTTTTGGAAGGACAATACACATTGTTGGATCAGGATTGGAACCGTGAATATGATCCTCGAACCAGATACCACCGTGTCCCTCAGGCTATGTTAGGTTTGAATTTCAATTTGGGTAGAAAAGAATTTGAGGTGATTGAGCCGATGGATTATGGATTGTTGAATGACTTAAATTCGCAAATCAATGCTTTGCGTGCGCAGAATGATGAGTTGAGTAAACGTCCCGAACGTTGTCCGGAATGTCCTCCACCTCCTGTTATTCCGCCTGCAAAAGAAAATCTTCAAAATGTGGTATACTTCCGCTTGAACAGCGCCAGGATTGATGCACATCAGGAAATCAATATTTCCAACACAGCCGACTATGCCAAGAAACATAACTTGCCGATCAAATTGGTTGGTTATGCCGACAGAAAAACAGGTAACCCCGACTATAATAAGGGATTGTCGGAAAGACGTGCAAGAGCAGTTGCCAAACAGCTTACCGAAAAATATGGCGTACCTACCAATAACATCTCTATCGACTGGAGAGGTGATGAAGTACAACCATACAGCGTAAATGAATGGAACCGCGTGGTTATTATGAATACAGACGATAAATAATCATCGTATCCAAGCAAAAAAAAACCGGCTGAAAATTTTTCAGCCGGTTTTTTTTATTTATCCCCCTTTGAAGGGGGCGCAGGGGGATGTCCTCATAGCATCTGTTCCGTTCGTTCAATGATTTCGTTCTGCAGGTCGGTACCCAAATCGTTGAAATAATCGCTGTATCCGGCCACTCTGACAATTAAGTCCCGATAGTTTTCTGGATTTTTCTGCGCTTTTCTCAAGGTTGCTGCATCTACTACATTAAATTGTATATGATGGCCGTCCATTCGGAAATAACTGCGAACGAGTCCGGATACTTTACGTATAGCGTCATGACCATCAAAGAATGAAGGGGTGAATTTCTGATTCAACAAGGTTCCGCCCGTTCGCAGGTGGTCGATCTTGGCAGCCGACTTGATAACTGAAGTAGGCCCATGACAATCAGCTCCCTGTACAGGTGAAATGCCTTCGGAAACAGGCAGTCCTGCCAATCTTCCATCCGCACTTGCCTGCATTACGCTGCCAAAATAAACATGGCAGGTAGTAGGAAGCAGGTTAATTCGATAATCGGCTCCACGCGGACTTTTATGTCCGTTCACCGCATTGTAGTAAATTTCAAAAACGTCGCGTAGTTGATCGTCGGCTAAGTCATCATCATTGCCGTATTTGGGTGTTTCATAGACTAACTTAAACCGGAGGTCTTCTGCTTCATGAAAGTTACTTTCCAATGCATCCAACAACTGATTCATGTTAAATGTTTGATTGTCAAAAACATGGTATTTGATGGCTGTAAGTGAATCAGTTACGGTTCCCACACCCACTCCCTGTATATAGTTTGTGTTGTAGCGTGTACCCCCTGCAATATAGTCGGTTCCTGTGGCAACGCAGTCATCAATGATCAACGAAAGAAAAGGCGTTGGAATATATGTCATAAATAACTTCTCGATAATATTATTTCCTGTTACCTTGACTTTTACAAAATATTCCACCTGTTTTCGGAAAGCCTGTAATAATTCATCCATCGAACAGAAAGATGCCGGATCGCCTGTTTCCGGTCCGATTTGTTTCCGGGTGCGGGGGTCGAAACCATTGTGAAGCGTTATTTCAAGTATTTTGGGCAGGTTGAAGTATCCTGTAAGGACATAACTCTCCGTACCGAAAGCGCCTGTTTCGACACAACCGCTTGCGCCTCCATTGCGTGCATCGATAATGTCTTTACCTTGCCTTACAAGTTCCTGAATAATGGAGTCGGTATTAAAAATGGAAGGTTGACCGAATCCTGTTTTCACAATTTTTACAGCTCTATCGATAAAACTGTCCGGATTTTTCTTGCTTAGCTGAATCATCGAACTGGGCTGCAACAAACGCATTTCCTCAATCACATCGAGCAGGATAAACGACATTTCGTTGACCGCATCCGATCCGTCGGGTTTTAAGCCTCCTACATTTATCAGTGCAAAATCGGTGTATGTATTACTTTCTTCAGCTGTAATGCCTACTTTCGGAGGCGAGGGATGATTGTTGAATTTGATCCAAAATGAATGTAGTAACTCAACTGCTTTGTCGCGTGTAAGCGTACCGGCTGCTATTTCTTTTTGATAAAACGGGTAAAGGTGCTGATCGAGTCTGCCGGGATTGAACGAATCCCAAGGGTTGAGTTCGGTAACAACGCCCAAATGCACAAACCAGTAATACTGCAAGGCTTCATGGAATGTTTCGGGAGCGTTAGCCGGTACGTTGCGACAAACAGTAGACATCTGAAGCAATTCGGCTTTCCGGCCGGTATCTTTTTCTGCCTCGGCCAACTCTTCTAATTTAGTAGCATGACGATTGGCAAACAGGATAAGTGTTTCGGCAGCTATTTGCATGGCTTTCAACTCCTCCTGCTTGTCGAATGCTTTCGGATCGTTGACAAAATCCAATTTCACAAGGCTCTCCTTAATGTCTAATATGATATCAAGCATCCCTTTACGATAAATCTTATTGCCTGCGACGGTATGACCCGGCGCACGCTGTTCCATAAATTCGGTGAAAATACCTGCATTATAGGCAACGTGCCATTCGGGACGCATATTTTCCATGACCCGTTCACGATTTGATTTGCCTTCCCAGAAAGGAATAATCACTTGTTCGTAGGTATCGCGCGTGGTAGCATCCACCCTGAACCATACTTTCTCACGGGTATTCAATATGTCTAAATCCTTTAATGAGTGCAGGTTGATTTCCGGGTATGTGGGTGTGGCTTTCGGAGCCGGTCCTCGTTCTCCCACTATCAGTTCGTCGTCGTTGATACAAACATACTTGTTCGACAGAATGTACTGAAACGCTTTAGCACGTTGTACAGGGATAGAATCTGCCAAAGATAGATGATTCTTGTAAAATTCGGTTACAAGCGTGGCTCTTTCGGCGGAAATGGTATAAACAGCTTGTAAGCTCTGATTGCGTAATTTCTCAATTCTTGGTGTCATATTTTTTTAATAATTTTGAATAACTGAATAATTGAATAACTGGATTTAAAAATTCTTAACTCTTAACTCAAATCTATCCGCCAATTTTCACAAAAAAACCCGCATCTACGAATCGTTGTTTCATCTCATTGAGCGCTTCTTTATGAAGAGACTTTACGTCATCGAACGGATTTTCTTTGCCTACACGCATATATTTTCCTTTCGCTGTATTGTGGAAAGGCAATAAATGCACTTCACGGTTTTTGTTGTTTAATGTTTTTAAAAACGATATGATTTGGAGCAGATTTTCATTTGAATCCGTCACACCCGGAATGACCGGTATACGTATGATCATAGCGCTATTCGATGTACCTAATTTTCTGATATTATCAAGTATTATTTCATTAGAAACGCCTGTATGGAATTGATGTGCTGTATTATCCATCAGTTTCAAATCGACTAAAAACAAATCGGTAAACGTCAGCAAAGCCTCTATCTTTTCCCAGGCGGCAAACAAAGACGTGTCGATAGTTGTATGTATGCCGTTGCGTTTACATATCATCAACATTTCAAGCAAAAAAGAATACTGCATAAGCGGTTCACCCCCTGAAAAAGTAACGCCTCCACCGGACTCGTCCATAAAAATGCGCTCTTTGTGCAATTCGGCAAACAGTTGATCCGTCGAAATTTTGTAACCGATGGTTTCTTCCTTAGAAAAAAGTTGACCGTTTAATTTCAATTCTTTGTTGACTTTGCATGGAACAGGGTCTATACTTTCCGGATTATGACACCAGCGACAACACAAAGGACATCCTTTCAGAAACACGGTAGTACGTATTCCCGGCCCGTCGTGAACGGCAAAGCGCTTAATATCAAAAATAGTTCCGGTCATTTTTGAAGCAAAAATACATAAAATAAATAGAAAATAGTTGGTTTTATTTAAAATCAACAATTATTAATATTTTTAAACAATGCTTATGTCTGATTTATTTTTATTTTTGTCGCAAACGGAAATCCATGAGAAGAAAATATAATTGCCTGTTTATGATTGTCTTTTTTGGCTCATGTTTGGCTGTCTATTCACAAGATTGGACAGCGGAGGATTCGTTATGGATGCAGCGAATACAGAATGGTACGGAAACAATCCGGTTGAATGAAGCAACCCGGAAGGCCATCGAGTCGGGTACTTTGATTCGCGATCCTCTTAATACGAAAGAGCTGAAAGTTAATCCTCCGGAGATGCCGGTTGTCAAATCATTTGAAGGCATAACCGCGCCCGACAACAAACCTCGACCACAAGATTTGCCTGTATCCGTATATAAAATTTATGTACAGGAACAGTTTGCGAAATATTATCAGGATTCCTTACTTGATATACGGAATGAAGCTATCGGACTAAATGTTAAAATGATTGGAGACCTCAAGAATCTGGATAAGCTTACTCCCCGAAAAGCGACGGTAGATGATCCGTTTACAATTCGCTCAGGAGCTTCCGGAAGTTTTAGTGGAGAGGATATTTTACGCACCATCTTTTGGCC
>Ga0082212_10005522_pt1 | contig 17217 bp, 12 predicted proteins | sample TergutNt197P3_FD_71548 | JGI IMG/M metagenome (GOLD analysis project Ga0082212, IMG submission 71548) | Neocapritermes taracua P3 segment gut microbial communities from Petit-Saut dam, French Guiana - Nt197 P3 | ecosystem: Host-associated > Arthropoda: Insects > Digestive system > Gut ... | reverse complement strand
GCCCGCCGCCACGCGACGGGCGCGACGCGCGTGTCCGTGAGGCTCGCGGCCGACGGCCAGGCCGTGCGGCTGGTGGTCGACGACGACGGCACCCCGGTCGCCGCCCCGGGCGCGCACACCGGGTTCGGGCTGCGCGGCATGCGCGAGCGCGTCGAGCTGCTCGGCGGCACGTTCACGGCCGGTCCGGGCGCCGAGCGCGGCTGGCGCGTCGAGGCGCGCATCCCGTCAGGGGGCCAGGCGTGACCGGGCCGGTCCGCGTCGTCGTCGCCGACGACCAGGAGATGGTGCGCACCGGCCTGGCGCTCATCCTCGCCTCGCGGCCGGGCATCGAGGTGGTGGGGGAGGCGCCCGACGGCGTCGAGGCGGTCGCCCTGGCCCGGCGGCTGCGCCCCGACGTCGTGCTCATGGACGTGCGCATGCCGCGGCTCGACGGCATCGAGGCCACCCGGCAGCTCGCGGCGCTCGACGGGGGCGGTCCGGCCGTCGTCGTCATCACCACGTTCGACCTCGACGAGCACGTCTACGCCGCGCTGCGCGCGGGAGCGCGCGGCTTCCTGCTCAAGGACGCCGGCCCGGACCTGCTCGAGCAGGCCGTCCGCGCCGCCGCGGCGGGCGACGCGCTGGTGCAGCCCAGCGTGACGGCCCGCCTGTTGCGCGCCTTCGCGGGCGGGAGCCGCCCCGCCGGGAGGTCCAGGGCGCGCACGCCCGCCGAGCCGCTCACGGCGCGCGAGGAGGACGTGCTGGCCGCCGTGGCGCGCGGCCTCACCAACACGGAGATCGGCGCCGAGCTGTACGTCTCGCTCGGTACGGTCAAGGCGCACCTCGGCGCGCTCATGACCAAGCTCGGGGTGCGCAACCGCGTCGAGCTGGCGATCTGGGCGTTCGAGACGGGGCGCGTGCGCTAGCCGACCGGCCAGGGTTTCCGGCCGATCGGCCGATCCGGCGCACGGCGCCCGCCGGGCACGCTCGTCGCATGACCAGCACCGAAGCCGCCACACCCCTCGCGACCGCCACGCCCGGGCTGCGGCCCTGGCTCGTCCCCGCCGGGCTCGTCCTGCTGTCCCTCGTCCCTGTCGCGGCGGGCGCCGCACGGCTGGGCGAGCTCGCCTCCGACCCCGCGGTCACGGCGGCGAACGCGCGGTTCGTCGAGGCCCCGGTGCCCGTGGTGATCCACATCGTCAGCGTGACCGTCTACAGCCTGGTGGGCGCGTTCCAGTTCGCGCCGGAGCTGCGCCGGCGCCACCCGCGCTACCACCGGTTCGCGGGCCGCGTGCTGGTCCCCGCAGGGCTCCTGACGGCGGCGTCGGGCATCTGGATGACGCTCACCTACGACCTGCCCGCCAAGGACACGCCGGTGGTCGACGGGGCGCGCCTCGTGGTCGGGACGGCCATGGCCGCGTGCCTGGTGCTGGGCGTGGCCGCGATCCTGCGCGGCGACGTCACGCACCACCGCGCCTGGATGGCGCGCGCGTACGCGCTGGCCATGGGCGCGGGCACGCAGGCCGTGATCATCGCGCCGTTCACCCTCGCGACGGGCACGGAGCCGCCCGTGCGCAACACGGTGCTGATGCTCCTCGCGTGGGTGCTCAACGTCGCGGTCGTGGAGGTGGTGCTGCGGCGCCGCGGTCAGCTAGGCGCCCGCCGCTGACCCCGCGCCCGCCAGCCCCAGCCGCCGCCCCAGGAACTCCCACGCCAGGGCCGCCATGTGCGCGGCCTGCGCGTTGGTGGCCGCCCCGCCGTGCCCGCCCTCGATGTTCTCGTAGTAGGTGACGTCGGCGCCGATCGCGTCGAGCAGGGCTGCGGCCTTGCGGGCGTGACCGGGGTGCACGCGGTCGTCGCGGGTGGACGTCAGCAGCAGCACGGGCGGGTACGCCGTCCCGGCCGTGAGCTGGTGGTACGGCGAGTACGCGCGCAGCCACTCCCACTGGGCAGGGTCGTCGGGGTCGCCGTACTCGGCCATCCAGGAGGCGCCGGCCAGCAGCTGCGGGTAGCGCCTCATGTCCAGCAGCGGCACCTGGATCACGATCGCCCCGAACAGGTCCGGGTAGCGCGTGAGCATGTTGCCGACCAGCAGCCCGCCGTTCGACCCGCCCTGCGCGCCCAGGTGCTCGCGCGTCGTGATGCCGCGGGTCACGAGGTCCCGGGCGACGGCCGCGAAGTCCTCGTACGCCCGGTGGCGGTGCTCGCGCAGCGCGGCCTGGTGCCAGGCGGGCCCGTACTCGCCGCCGCCGCGGATGTTCGCGACGACGTAGACGCCGCCGCGCTCCAGCCAGGCCCGCCCGGTCGACCCGGAGTACGACGGCGTCAGCGACACCTCGAACCCGCCGTACCCGTACAGCAGCGTGGGCGCCGGCCCGGCCGCCCCGCGCAGCACGTCCTCGCGTCCGACCACGACGTACGGCACGCGGGTGCCGTCGTCGGACGTGGCGAAGTGCTGGTCGGCCACCAGCCCGGCCGCGTCGAAGAACGCGGGTGCCGACTTGAGCGCCGTCAGCCCGGCGTCGCCGATCGTGGCCCGGTGCAGCGTCGTGGGCGTGAGGTAGCCGGTGGTCACCACCCACACCTCGTCGCTGTCCTGCGTGTCGACGGCCCGCACCCCGACCGTGGCGACCGGGTCGGTGGCGGGGAACTCGGTGCGCACCCACGTGCCGTCGTCGTGCGGCGTGAGCACGTGCACCCGGTTCTTCACGTCGTCGAGCGCGTTGACCACCAGGTGGTGCCGCGTCCAGGTGACGCCCGCGAGCGACGTGGTCGGGGTGGGCTCGAACAGCACCTCGAAGTCCCGCGACCCGGCCACGAAGCGGTCGAGCAGCACGGCCAGCAGCGACCCGGCGGGGTGCCCCAGCCAGTCGTCGCGCAGCTCGACGAGCATCCACTCGCGGTGGAACCCCACCTCGGCGGACTCGGGCACGTCGAGGCGGGTCAGCTCCTGGCCGGGCATGCCGACGTCGGACACGAGGTACGTCTCGGAGCGGTAGAACGCGATGGACCGGCTCACCACGTCGAGCTCGAAGCCGGGCGTGCGCACGCGGCGCCCGGAGATGTAGAGGTCGTCCTCGCGCCCCTCGTAGACGGTGACGGCCTCGGCCAGGCGTGTGCCGCGGCGCCAGAGCCGCACGATGCGCGGGTAGCCCGACGTCGTGGTCGTGCCGGGGCCCTCGTCGGTGAACACGTACACCGTGTCCTCGTCGGCCCAGGCCAGGCCGCCCTTGGCCCCGCCGGACGCGGGGTCGTCGTTGTCGGTGGCCCTCTCGAACCCGTCGGGCGCGGGCAGGAACCGCTTCTCGACGACGTCGAACTCGCGCGTCACGTCGGCGTCCGACCCGGCCACGGACAGGTCGACGAGGGCGCGCCGCCACGGCTGCCCGGCGGCGAGCTGGTCGGGCGTCGGGCGCAGCAGCGACGCGCCGTGCCACACCCAGCCGACGCCCTCGTCGGCCGCGAGGGCGTCGAGGTCCAGCACCGTCTCCCAGTCGGGGGAGTCGGTGCGGTAGCTGTCGAGCGTGGTGCGGCGCCACAGACCGCGCTGGTGGGTGGCGTCGCGCCAGAAGTTGTAGAGGTGCTCCCCGATCTGGGACACGTCGGGGATCTTCTCGTCGGAGTCGAGAACCGCGAGGATGGCACTCTCGGTCGTCTCGAACGACTCGCCGGATCCGATCAGGTGGTGTGTGCGCGCGTCCTGCTCGCGCACCCAGGCCAGCGCGGCCGGGCCGGACACGTCCTCGAGCCACGCGTAGGGGTCGACGCCGTCGGGGTCGACGGGGGTGTGCGGTGCGGTGCTGGGATCCTCCGGAACCATGCTGAGACCCTAGGGGAGCGGGGCCCCCGTGGCCTGGAGAAACACAAGACGGACGACCGGTATAGTGCTCGCGACCGATCCGTCGACGATGGGATGAGGCACGTGGCCACGCAGGCTCGGGCGATCGCCACCCGACGAGGCATCCTCGAGGCCGCCGCGGCCGTCTTCGTCCGCAACGGGTACGCCGGTGCCAGCATCTCGCAGATCTCTGACGAGGCGGGCATCACCAAGGGCGCGATGTACTTCCACTTCAAGTCGAAGGAGCTCCTGGCGCGCTCGGTGGTCGAGGCGCAGGCGGAGCTCGTCGCGGAGGTCCAGGAGCGCAGCGTCGACGGCTCGCCCACGGCCCTGGCCATGGTGGTCACGATGGTCCGCGAGCTCGGCATCCTGATGCGCGACGACGTCGTCGCCCGCGCGTCGATGCGCCTGGCGGTCGAGATGCCCGCGAGCGAGGCCGGCGACGTCAGCGGCACCTACGAGGCGTGGGCCGACCCCGTGGAGCACCTGGTCGGGGCCGCGATCGCGCAGGGTGACGTGCGCGCCGACGTCGACGCGGCGGCGCTCGCGCGCTTCCTGGTGGCGGCCTTCACGGGGCTCCAGACGGTGTCCCTCACCACGAGCGCGCTCACCGACCTGGCGGTCCGCCTGCGGGAGATGTGGGCGGTGCTGCTGCCCGGGATCGTCGCCCCGGGCAGGGAGCACATCATTCCCGACCTGCTCCGGCAGGCGTAGCCACCCGGTCGGTCTCCGCGGTGCCGCCCTGCGGGCGCACGATCGTCTGCACCGTCGCCGCGGGCGCGCCGCCCTGGCGGAACGTCGTCACGACGTCGCCCTGTCCGGACCGCTCGGCCACGACGTCGACGTCGCCGGCCAGCTCCACGAACGAGGCGCAGCGCAGCAGCAGCCCGGTGGGCGCCGCGTCGGCGTCGAGCGCGCGGTGGGCGGCCAGCGCGGTCCGCGCGAGGTGCATGGCGGGGATGTGGTCGTTGCCGTGGTCGAACGTGATGGGGTCCGACGCCGTCCACCCGAGCCGCGCGGCCAGGCGCATGTCGGTGGTCGTGGCGCCCAGCAGGTACGCGGGGTCGTGGTGCTCGCTGACGTCCGCCCAGGGCGTGGCGCCGGCGCGCAGGCGCTCGTAGACGCGCCCGTCGACCACCTGCAGCGAGCCCGACCCGGTGGCGAGCACCTGGCCCTGGTGGAGCAGGGTCGCCGAGAAGCTGTGCCGGGTGAGCGCGCCGCGCTGGTGGCGCACGGTCTCGGTGCGCAGCGCGAACGTGCCCTCGACCACCTGGGACCCGAGCAGCGCGGGGTCGCTGTGCCACGCGAGCCCGATGTGCGAGGCCACGAACCGGTGGCCCAGCGGCACGTCGCCGGCGAGGTGCGCGTGCGCGATCCCGGCCTGACGCAGCGCCTCGATGGCGATCACCAGGGCGTCGGTGTGCGCGAACACGTCGCCGGAGGGGGCCGCGAGCGGCAGCCGTGCCCCGACGTACCAGACGTCGCCGACCTCCAGGGGCCCGGCCGGTCCGGCGGCGGCCGCGCGGGCCGTGGTGACGAGCACTCCCCGCGGGTCGGCCTTGTGGACGTGGCGGGCGTCGATCGCGTGGTCGTGCGGCGTTGCGGCGCGCTTCATCGTTCTGGCCTTCCGTCCCCGGGCCTGCGGCCCGTCGCCACCACCCGAGGGGAATCTAGGCGGCGTCGTGGGCAGAAAACAAGGCGAACGGACGGTTTTTTTGGGGGGTTAACCCGCTCGCCCCGCCTTGACGGGAAGCGCCGTGACTGTCTAGATTCCGAACCGAACCGGACGCTCGGTATGTTTCTTCGATCGCCCGGCACCCGTCCAGACCCGCCCGACCTTGGGAGACACGCCATGACCGCGCTCGATCGCGTCGCACCCGCGCACCTCCCTCACCAGACTCCGCGAGGGTGTGCGGGGGTGCGCCCTCGCGGAACTACCACCGACGGCAGCGAGCACGGGCAGCGTCGCCCGCGCACCACCGACGGCTTGCCATGACGGTCCCCGAGCCGCGGTGGGCACCGCTGCCCGCGCACTCGCTCGCCGCGTCCGCGCCCTGGCTGTTCGGCGACGGCGGCCCGGTGCCGCCCGAGCGCCTGGCGGCGCCGGCGCGGGCGCTCGCGGCGGTCGGCGGCACGCGCCCCGGCGAGCGCCTCGACACCCGGTACGCCCGTCGCGACCGGGTGCTCGCGGCGGTCTTCGAGGCCGTCCGGGTGCGGCGGCCCGCGGGCGAGCGGCGCGGCGCGCACCGCGTCTCCCCGACCCGCCGCGCGCTGTTCGGCGCCGACCTCCACGTGTGCGCCGCCGACGGCCGCTCCTGGTGGGTCGACCCCGAGGGCCTGGTGCTGCGCGGCGAGGGCGTCGTCGCCCCCGAGCTCAGCGCCGCGACGGTCACGGTGCACCCCGACCGCCTGCTGCCCGCCTACGGCTCGCTGCGCGGCCCGCTCGCGCTGCTCGAGGCCGGGCACCTCGCCGCGACGCTCGCCCTGACGGCGTGGCGGGCGGGGCTCTCCCCGCAGGTCGTCGTGGGCGTCGACGGCGCCTGCGTGCTCCGCGTCGACCTGCGCGACGACGACCCCGAGGGCGACGGCGCCGTGGGGCGGCTCGACTCCTGCACGGCGCCCCCGGCGGACACGCTCGCGTCGTGGCTCGACCGCCGCTCGAGCGGCTGGCCCGCTCCGGGCCCCGTGGCGCGCGACCAGGTGGACGGCGCAGGCCGGGGCGCCGTCGCGGGCGCCATCGTGGCGGCGCTCGAGGCGCTGCGCGACGTGGTGCCGCAGGACGACGCGCTGCGTGTCTACGAGCAGCGGCTCGCCGACGGCTGGGGCGCGGCGACCGACCTCCAGCGCGTCGACCGGTCCGGGCCCGTCGTGCGGGTCGACGGCGCGACGGGTTTCCCGGCGTCGTCGGGCGTGACGCTCACGGCCCGCTACGACGCGTGGCTCGACGCCTACGGCAGCGACGCCTCCACGGTGCTGCACGCCACGGTCGGCTGGCTGACGCAGTGGGGCTGCCTGGCCGCCGCGGCGCACCGGGTCACGTCCCGGCCCGTCCGGCCCGCCGACGCGACGGAGTGGGGCCGCGTGCTGGGCCTGCCGGCCGCGCACGTGCCGGTGCACCAGCTCTGGCTGCGCTCGTGGCCCGACGACGACGCGGCGCCGGAGGAGCTCGGCCGATGAACGCGCAGCCGGAGGGGCTCGTGGCGCGCGGCCGGCGCGGGTACCGTGCCGCCGTGCACGCCTCGCCTGCAGACCCCGGGCCCTCCGTCGCGTTCGTCGACGTGGACGACACCCTGGTGGACGCCAACACGATGGCGCTGTTCCTGAGGCACTTCCTGCGCGAGCGGGGCCGCGAGCACGAGCTCGGCGAGCGCGTGCGTGGCCTCCTGGCCCTCGACGCCGCCGACCCCACGCGCGAGCGCACCAACCGCGCCTACCACCGCCAGTTCGCGGGGGAGGACTACGCCGTGCTGCGGCGCCAGGGCCGCGAGTGGCTCGAGGGCGCCCTGCCGGGGATCCTGCGCGAGTCCATGGCCGCAGAGCTGTCCCGGGTGCGGGCGCGTGGCGGCCGCGTCGTGCTGCTGTCGGGGTCGTGCGAGGTGGTCGTGGAGCCGCTCGGCGAGGCCGTCGGCGCGGACCGCGTCGAGTGCACCCGGCTCGTCGTCGTCGACGGGCGGGCGACCGGCGAGGTCGAGCTGCCCCTTGTCGCCGACGCCAAGGTGGCCAGCGCCGCCGCGGTGCTGCGCGAGTGGGGCGTCGACCCGTCCCGCGCGGCCGCGTACGGCGACCACGCGAGCGACTTGCCGCTGCTGCGGCTCGTCGGCCACGGCGTCGTCGTCGGCGACGACCCTGCGATGACGCAGGCGGCTGCGGCGAACGGCTGGCGCACGCTGCGCTGACGGGCACTGCCCGCCCCCGGGACGCGGCCACCGCGCCCGGCGCGCCAGAACCCCCGGGGGGTTCGCGCCAGCCCGCGCGCGCGGCGCGGAGCCTCGGTGATCCTGGTCACGTGAGGGCTCCGGCTGCTGGAGCACGAGACCTGGTGCGGCGTCGCCGTGACCTCGCGACCAGGCCCTGGCGCCGGACGACCGCCGCGTGGCGCGTCCTGATCTCCCCCACACCGAGCACTTGTGGTCTGACCACACTTGTGAAAGTATTCACAAGGAATCGGGACGACGGGACCATCGCGGTCCCCCCAGGAGGAGAAACTCGTGAGCACCACGCCGAACAAGAAGGCGAAGCCGGCCGAGGCGGTTGCCGTCGTCGACGCCGCCGCCGAGGTGGACACCCTGGTCCAGCGCGGCCTCAAGGCGCTCGACGCCTACGCGAACTTCACGCAGGAGCAGATCGACCACATCGTCAAGAAGGCCTCGATCGCCGCCCTGCACGAGCACGGCACCCTCGCCCAGCTCGCCGTCGAGGAGACCGGCCGCGGCATCTTCGAGGACAAGGCCACCAAGAACATCTTCGCGTGCGAGCACGTCACGCACTCGATGGCCAAGATGAAGACGGTCGGCGTCATCGGCCGCGACGACCTGCGCGGCATCGTCGAGATCGCCGAGCCCGTCGGCGTCATCGCCGGCGTCACCCCCGTCACGAACCCGACGTCGACCGCGATCTTCAAGGCCCTCATGGCCATCAAGACGCGCAACCCGATCATCTTCGGCTTCCACCCGAACGCCCAGCAGTGCTCCATCGCCGCCGCCAAGATCGTGCGCGACGCCGCCATCGCGGCCGGCGCGCCCGAGAACTGCGTGCAGTGGATCGAGCACCCCTCGATCCAGGCGACCTCCGAGCTGATGAACCACCCGGGCGTCTCGCTGGTGCTGGCCACCGGCGGCAACGCCATGGTCCGCGCCGCCTACTCGACCGGTAAGCCCGCCCTCGGCGTCGGCGCCGGCAACGTCCCGGCCTACGTCGCCAAGGACGCCAAGCTGGGTCGCGCGGTCAACGACATCGTCCTGTCCAAGGGCTTCGACAACGGTGTGGTGTGCGCCTCCGAGCAGGCCGTCATCCTCGACACCGAGATCTACGACGCGGCGCTCGCCGAGTTCCGCCGCATGCACGCCTACGTCGTCACGGCGGAGGAGAAGGCGAAGCTCGAGGAGTACTTCTTCGGCGTCACCGCGATGTCCGAGAACTGCGCCGGCGCCAAGCTGAACGCCGCCGTCGTCGGCAAGTCCGCCGTCTGGCTGGCCGAGCAGGCCGGCTTCACCGTGCCCGCCGACACGAGCATCCTGCTCGCGGAGATCTCGGGCGTCGGCCCGCAGGAGCCGCTGAGCCGCGAGAAGCTCTCGCCGCTGCTGGCCGTGCTGCGCGCTCACAGCACCGAGGAGGGCATCCGCCTGTCCGAGCAGATGGTGGAGTTCGACGGCCTCGGCCACTCGGCCGCCATCCACACGCTCGACAAGGACCTCTCCGAGGAGTTCGGCCGCCGCGTCAAGGCCGTCCGCATCCTGTGGAACCAGCCGTCGGCCCTCGGCGGCATCGGCGACATCTACAACGCCCTCATCCCGTCGCTCACGCTGGGCTGTGGCTCCTACGGCCACAACTCGGTGTCGAACAACGTGTCGGCCGTCAACCTGATCAACGTCAAGCGCGTGGCGAGGCGGAACAACAACATGCAGTGGTTCAAGGTCCCGCCGAAGACGTACTTCGAGCCGAACTCGATCCAGTACCTGGCCGACATGCGCGGCGTCGAGCGCGTCACCATCGTCACCGACCGCGTGATGGCCTCGCCCGAGATCGGCATCGTCGACAAGGTCCTCGACGTCCTGCACCGCCGCGACAACCCCGTCGCCGTGCAGATCATCGACACCGTCGAGCCGGAGCCGAGCGTCGAGACCGTCGAGAAGGGCGCGCAGCTCATGCGCGACCACCGTCCCGACACGATCATCGCCATCGGCGGTGGCTCGCCCATGGACGCCTCGAAGGTCATGTGGCTCAAGTACGAGCACCCCGAGCTCGACTTCGCCGACCTGCGCGAGAAGTTCTTCGACGTGCGCAAGCGCGCCTTCCAGTACCCGACGCTCGGCAAGCTCGCCCAGCTCGTGTGCATCCCGACGTCGTCGGGCACGGGCGCCGAGGTCACGCCGTTCGCGGTCATCTCCGACCACAAGACGGGCTACAAGTACCCGCTCGCCGACTACGCGCTGACCCCGTCGGTCGCGATCGTCGACCCGGTGCTGACCGCGTCGATGCCGGCCAAGCTCGCCGTCGACTCGGGCATGGACGCCCTGACGCACGCCACCGAGGCGTTCGTCTCCGTCTACGCCAACGACTTCACGGACGGCCTGGCGCTGCACGCGATCAAGCTCGTCTTCGAGAACATCGAGAAGTCGGCCCTGGGTGGCGACACCGAGGCTCGCGAGAAGATGCACAACGCCGCGACGATCGCCGGCATGGCCTTCGGCAACGCGTTCCTGGGGATCGTGCACGCCATGTCGCACACCGTCGGCGCGACGCACAAGCTCATCCACGGCCGCACCAACGCGATGTTCCTGCCCTACGCGATCCGCTACAACGGTCTCGTCCCGGGCAAGGTCACCGGCTGGCCGAAGGCCGAGAAGTACGTCGCCCCGGAGCGCTTCCAGGTGATCGCCAAGCACCTGGGCCTGCCGGCCTCGACGCCGCAGGAGGCGGTGGAGTCGTACGCGAACGCGTGCCGCGACCTCGCCAGCCGCATCGGTGTCGAGAAGTCGTTCGCCGAGCAGGGCGTGTCCGAGCAGGAGTACATCGGCGGGCTCGACGCCCTGGCGATGCGCGCCTACGAGGACCAGTGCGCCCCGGCCAACCCGCGTCTGCCGATGCTCCAGGACATGAAGGACATCATGGTCGCGGCGTACTACGGCATCACCCAGGACGAGGTGCGCACCCAGCGCCTCGACGGCGTCGCCTACCTGGAGATGAACCCGGCCAAGCGCTGAGTCTCAGGCTCCCGCCGCCCGCCCCCTCCTCCGGGCGCAGGCGGCGGGCAGCACCCGGATCGTGGCCCGGGTGCGCACCCCACGGGTGCAGCCCGCCCCCGGGATCGTGGCCCTGGGGGCGGGGAGCCGTCCGAGCGGGATCGTGGCCCCGCTCGTACCGCGCCGGCATGCCGGCGCCGGTGTCCGGATCGTGGCCCGGACGCCGCGACAGGCCCGGCAGCGCACTGCGCTGCCGGGCCTCGTCGCGTCCACAGCCGGTCGTCTGGCGGCGGTCGAGCCCGTCGAGACCCCCCGATGTCGGTGTCATCGGCCAAGATGGACCCGTGAGCGAGACGACGACGGACCTCTCCCCGGCCGAGCTCGACGAGCAGGCGGCCCAGCGCCGCTGGGCCGAGCTGCGCGACCTGGTCGAGGCAGACCAGCGCGCCTACTACGAGCAGGACTCCCCGCTGGTGTCCGACGCCGAGTACGACGCGCGGATGCACGAGCTCGCGGCGCTCGAGGCGGCCCACCCGGCGCTCCAGACGCCGGAGTCGCCCACCCAGCGCGTGGGCGGTGCGGCGGCCTCCGGCTTCCCCCCGGCCCAGCACATCGAGCAGATGCTGTCGCTCGACAACGTCTTCTCGGTCGAGGAGCTGCGCGAGTGGGACGCCCGCGTCGCGCGCGACCTCGCCGCGGACCAGGTCGGCTACCTCTCCGAGGTCAAGATCGACGGCCTCGCCATCGCGCTCCTCTACGAGGACGGCCGCCTCACGCGCGCCGCCACGCGCGGCGACGGCCGCACGGGCGAGGACGTCACGGTGAACGCCCTGCGCATCGCCGACATCCCGCAGCGCCTCGCGGGCGAGGGCCACCCGGCGCTCGTCGAGGTCCGGGGCGAGATCTTCATCCCGACGGCGAAGTTCGCGTGGCTCAACGAGCTCCAGGTGGAGCTGCGCGACCGGGCCGTGGAGGAGGCGCGCTCGCGCGCGACGTTCGACGAGGACCGCGCACGCCTTGCGGCCGAGCGCCGGTTCCCGACGTTCGCGAACGCCCGCAACGCCGCGTCCGGCGGCCTGCGCCAGCAGCTCGACAAGAAGGACGGCCTCGACCTCGAGGCGGGCCTGGCCCGCGTCGGCACGCTGCGCCTGTACGTCCACGGCATCGGTGCGCTGCACTGGACGGCGGGGGAGCACACCGAGCTCGCCCGCCAGTCGGACGCGTACGCGCACTTCGCCGCGTGGGGCCTGCCCATCTCGCCCCACAACCGGGTGGTCCAGGGCGTCGACGCGGTCGCGGAGATGATCGAGCACTTCGGCGTCCACCGGCACGACATCGAGCACGAGCTCGACGGCATCGTCGTCAAGGTCGACGGCCTGGGCGACCAGCAGCGCCTGGGCGCCACCAGCCGCGCCCCGCGCTGGGCCATCGCGTACAAGTACCCGCCGGAAGAGGTCAACACGCGGCTGCTGGCCATCCAGATCGGCGTCGGCCGCACGGGCCGCGCCACGCCGTACGCGGTGATGGAGCCGGTCAAGGTCGCGGGCTCGACCGTCCGCCAGGCCACGCTGCACAACCAGGACGTCGTCCGCGCCAAGGGCGTGCGCGTCGGCGACGTCGTCGTGCTGCGCAAGGCGGGCGACGTCATCCCCGAGATCCTCGGCCCGGTCACCGCCGCCGCCGACGACGGCTTCCCACGCCACGACTTCGTCATGCCCGAGGCGTGCCCCGAGTGCGGCACCCCCTTGCGGCCCATGAAGGAGGGCGACGTCGACCTACGCTGCCCCAACGCCCGCTCGTGCCCCGCCCAGGTGCGCGGCCGCGTGGAACACGTCGGCTCCCGGGGCGGCCTGGACGTCGAGGCCCTCGGCGAGGTCACCGCGGCGGCGCTCACGCAGCCCCTCGAGCCGCCCACCCCGCCGCTGGTCACCGAGGCCGGCCTGTTCAGCCTCACGCTCGACGAGCTCCTGCCCATCCGCGTCGTCGTCCGCGACCCGGAGACGGGCCTGCCGCGCCCGTACGACGGCGTCGGCGAGCACGCCGACCTGCCCACCGCCGACGGCGCCACGTTCGCCGCCAAGGTGGTGCGCCCGTTCCAGCGCCTCGTCGAGCGCACCTACCCGCCGGGCACCGAGACGATGACTCCCGCCGAGCGACGCAAGGCCGGCGTCCGCAAGGACTGGCCCGTCTACGGCCCCGCGAAGTCGGCGCAGACCTTGCTCGACGAGCTCGAGCGCGCGAAGACCAAGGACCTGTGGCGCCAGCTCGTCTCCCTCAACATCCGCCACGTCGGCCCGGTCGCGGCGCGGGCGCTCGCGGACTGGTTCGGCTCGCTGGACGCGATCCGGGCCGCGAGCCTCGAGGAGCTGGCCGCGGTCGAGGGCGTCGGCCCCGTCATCGGCGCCGAGCTCCGGGCCTGGTTCGAGGTCGACTGGCACGTCGAGATCGTCGACGCGTGGACGCGCGCCGGGGTGAGCTTCGCGACCCCGGGGCACCCCGGCCCGGCCGCGATGGCCGAGCAGGCCGCCTCCGGCGCCGAGCCGACAGGCCCGCTCGCCGGTCTCACGGTCGTGGTGACGGGCGGCCTCGAGAGCTTCACGCGCGACGGCGCCCAGGAGGCGATCATCGCCGCGGGCGGCAAGTCGGCGGGCTCGGTCTCGAAGAAGACGGACTACGTCGTCGTCGGGGAGAACGCCGGCTCCAAGGCCACCAAGGCCGAGGCGCTCGGGTTGCCCATCCTCGACGAGGCGGGCTTCACGCGGCTGCTGCAGGGCGGCCCGGCGGCCCTGGTAGCGGACGGCGAGGGCGACGATGCGGCCGCGGTCCTCGAGGAGTGACGCCCGCCGGCTGACCACCACGGAGCGCGGCGAGCTGGCGTTCGACGTCGGGCCCGACCCGCGCACCATCGGCGTCGTCCTGCGCCTGGGCGGCGCGGCCCCCGCGGAGCAGGAGCTCGCCGCGATCCTGGCGGCGCGCCTGCCCCAGGCCCCGCGATGGTCGTGCCGCGTGCTGCGCCCCGCCGGCGCCCCGCCGCGCTGGGACCCGGTCCCCGTCGACATCGCCGCCCACGTCCGCACCGTCGAGGTGGGCTCGGGGACGGACGACGACGTCCTCGCCGCGGCCGCCGCCGTCATCCGCGAGCCCTGGGAACTGGCCGCCGCCCCGCCGTGGCGCGTGACGCGCCTGGTCACGGGGACCGGCCACGACTCGGTGGTGCTGACCCTGCACCACGTCCTGACGGACGGCACGGGCGTCCTCGCGACGGCCTCCGCCCTGCTGGGCATGGTGCCGCCGCCCCCGCCGACGCCGTCCGCGGCCCCGCCCAGCCCGACCCGGCGGGTCCTCGTCGCGGCGAGGTCGGTGGTGCTCGGCGCGGCCGAGGTGGCGGCCGGCTTCGGCCCGCCCGCGCGCCGCACGTCCCTGCACGCCGCGATCGGGCCGGGGTTCCGCCTCGCCGTCGTCGACCTCGACCTCGCCCGGGTGCGCGCGGCCGCCCGCCGCCACGGCGCGACGGTCAACGACGTCCTGCTCGTCGCGGGGACGGGCGCGCTGGCCCGGCTGCTGGAGCGGCGCGGCGAGGTCACGGACCGGCTGGTGTGCAGCGTCCCGGTGTCGCGCGTCCGCCCGGGCGACGCCGACCGCCGGGCCCGCACGGGCGTGCTCCGCGTCCCCGTCCCGGTCGCGCCCGGTCTGGCCGAGGCCGAGAGGCTCCGACGCACGGCCGTGCTCTCGCGCCGGCGCCGCCGGTTCGCGAGCGGAGAGTCGGCGGTCCCGCTGGCCCGGGTCTTCGCGCTCTTCGGCAGGCTCGGCATCTACCGCCGGGTGCTCGAGCGGCAGCGCGTCATCGACACGGTGGTGAGCAACCTGCGCGGGCCGGCGGAGCCGATCGCGCTGGCGGGCGTCCCGGTCACGGGCATCGTCCCGGTGGCGCCGGGCGTCGGCAACGTGCCCGTCTACTTCACGGCGCTGTCGTACGCGGGCCGTCTGGCCGTGACCCTGCGCGCCGACGAGCGCCTGTCCGCGCAGCTCCCCGGCCTCGCCGCCGACGTCGCCGCCGTGGTCGACGAGCTCGCCGGACCCTGACGCCCCGCGTCCCCTACGCTGCGGGAGGCAGCGACGCGCGACGAGGGAGTACGCATGGAGCAGGGCACCGCCGACCTGGGCGTCGGCATGGTCGGATACGCGTTCATGGGCAGGGCGCACTCGCACGCGTGGCGCACGGCCCCGCGGTTCTTCGACCTGCCGCTCGCGCCCCGGATGCGCGTGGTCGCGGGCCGCGACGCCGCGGCCACCGCCGCCGCTGCGCAGAACCTGGGCTGGGAGGGCTCCACCACGCGCTGGCAGGACCTGCTCACGCGCGACGACATCGCTCTCGTCGATGTCTGCACGCCCGGCGACACGCACGCGGAGATCGCGATCGCCGCGCTCGAGGCGGGCAAGCACGTGCTGTGCGAGAAGCCGATGGCGAACTCGCTCGCCGAGGCGGAGGCGATGGCGGCCGCCGCCGACGCCGCGGCCGCCCGCGGCGTGCTCGCGATGGTCGGGTTCAGCTACCGCCGCCTCCCCGCGGTCCAGCTCGCGCGCCGCCTGGTCGAGGCCGGCCGCATCGGCCAGGTCCGTCACGTGCGCGCGCAGTACCTCCAGGACTGGCTCGCCGACCCGGCCTCGCCGCGCACCTGGCGGCTCGAGCGCGACAAGGCGGGCTCGGGCGCGCTGGGCGACATCGCCGCCCACGCCGTCGACCTCGCCCAGTTCGTCACGGGCGAGCGGCTCACGGGCGTCAACGGCATGCTCAGCACGTTCGTCCACGAGCGCCCGCTGCCGTCGGGCGAGGGCACGGGCCCGGTCACGGTCGACGACGCCGCGTCCTTCCTGGCGCGCCTCTCCGGCGGGGGCATGGGGGTCTTCGAGGCGACCCGGTACGCCACCGGCCGCCGCAACGCGCTCCGCCTCGAGGTGAGCGGCACGGCGGGCGCGCTCGCGTTCGACCTCATGGACCTCAACGTCCTGCACTTCTACGACGCGGCAGACCCGGAGCAGACGGCGGGCTTCCGCCGCATCGAGGTCACCTCGCCCTCGCACCCCTACGCGGGGAGCTGGTGGCCGGCCGGTCACGGCCTCGGCTACGAGCACGCGTTCTCGCACCAGGTCGTCGACCTGGTCACCGACATCGCAGCGGCCCGCCAGCCGACGCCGTCCTTCGCCGACGGCCTCGCCGTCCAGCGCGTGCTCGACGCCGTGGAGCGCAGCGCCGCGGCGGAGGGCGCGTGGACGGACCTCCCCGCCTGAGGCTCAGCCGCGCCGCACCATGACGACGTCGTCGTGCATCGTCCCGCCGACGTCGTACCGTCGGCGCCCGACGACCACGAACCCGTGCCGCCGGTAGAACGACTGCGCCCGCGCGTTGCCGGCGTTGGTCCCCAGCCACAGGGGGAGCGGCACGGGGCCGCCGTGCGCCAGCGCAAGAGCGTCCGCCATCTCGACGACGCCGTGCATGAGCGCGGAGGCGACGCCGCTGCCGAGCTCGAGCGGGTGCGCATAGATCTTCGACAGCTCGATGTACGGCCCGGCCCACCCGGTGGCCTCGACGAGCGCGCGCGCCTCGTCGTCCGCGGCGGCGGCCCCGTGGTGCAGCAGCGCATACCCGGCCGGCGCGTCGTCGCGCTCAGCGAGGAGGAGCGCGTGGTCGGGGCTGCCGGCCCAGAACCGGAAGTCCGACGGCGCGAGATGAGCGGCGATGTGCCGCGCCATCTCCTCCACGGGCGTCCCCGGAGGGCACGCGAGCGGGAACGTGGTCGCCGCGAGCCAGGCGATCTCGGCCGCTTCAGCGGCCTGAGCAGGGCGAACGACGACGTCGGCAGGTGTTGAGGTCACGAGCCGACCGTAGTCCGGCGCCACTGTGGGCGCCGTCACCGTCGCCGCGGTTGTCGGCACCTCCAGGGCGCGTGTAGTGTTCTCAGACGTCAGCCCGACAGGCAGACGGACTCCGCAAGGAGGCCGCGCCGGGGACTGAAACTCTCACCAAGATCGTCAAGTGCTTCGTGCACCCCTCGATCGGACGTGAGGGGGCTTTCCGAATGGCTTCCCGGCCGAACCCGGAACCCGAATTCATCGGGATCACGGATTAGGCGGAACGGAAATCGTCTGGTAAGTTTCTCGACATCGCCCCGGACGGGACGGAAGAAAGAAAAGCTTCCGAACCATATGGTGTGCGTCGGTTGTTTGAGAACTCAACAGTGCGTTTGATAGTCAATGCCAAGTATATCCCTCGTCGGGACCGGCCGTTGGTTGGTTTCGTGAGGATTCTTTTGGACAGATGAGCAGTTCAGCTCGTCTGGCCAGTTTTCAAGCAAGCCGTATGGTTGTTAGCCCTTCGTGGGTTGGCGAGATACTTTTACGGAGAGTTTGATCCTGGCTCAGGACGAACGCTGGCGGCGTGCTTAACACATGCAAGTCGAACGGTGAAGCCCTTCGGGGTGGATCAGTGGCGAACGGGTG
>Ga0082212_10005521_pt1 | contig 17218 bp, 12 predicted proteins | sample TergutNt197P3_FD_71548 | JGI IMG/M metagenome (GOLD analysis project Ga0082212, IMG submission 71548) | Neocapritermes taracua P3 segment gut microbial communities from Petit-Saut dam, French Guiana - Nt197 P3 | ecosystem: Host-associated > Arthropoda: Insects > Digestive system > Gut ... | reverse complement strand
TGGTAGTCATTTTTTCTTTTTTAATCTATTAGGTAGTATTATTACTGCATGGATTGCTTTTTCATTTAATTCAGGTTTTATTAGCACATTTCATGACATTTCTATCTTGACTGGAGGAGGTATTGCTTGTTTATTCTTCGGATTCACTTTTATACTTGTATATAATGAAATAAGGAAAGCGGTTCCATATATTGAACAAAAAGAGATATATAAACGAAGTTTCTTCTTATTGTCTTTAGCATTTTGCTATTCATTTATTATTGGACTTTTAACAACAGGATTAATTAGTTTACAACATCTAAATGCAAATAGAAAATGTAAACTATGTCTTTTTGATATTCCAGAATATCTTTTCGTTTTCACTTTTTTCGCTATGTTTTTAGGTATATTTCTATACTTAATTTTTGCAGGAAAGAAGATTATCCCAAAAGAATAAAATCAAAATAATAATATAAAATCAAAAAAATCGATATGAAAATACTTGGAATCAATTCAGTTTATCATGAATCATCAGCATGTTTGCTGGTAGATGGGAAAATTGTGGCAGCGGTTGAAGAAGAACGCTTCAATCGGTTCAGGCATGGGAAACATGCCGATTTGTTAAATCCTCATTACCTTCCGGAGGAGTCCATACGTTACTGTCTCAAAGAGGCTGGTATCGAAGCCAGTGATATTGATTACATTGGTTATTCGTTTGTGCCGAATGTAAGATTTGAGAAAAATGTTGGCGTTGATAAAGAATTTGTCAATGGCAGCGCAGGCTCCTACGAAGGCGAAGAAACCTTTTATTATTTGAATAAAGCAGTTCCTGACAAATTGAGCCGGTTGCTGGGATATGATGTTTCATCCAGATTTCAATGGATACAACACCATTTATGCCATGCTGCCAGCGCATTTTTCGTGTCTCCGTTTAAGGAAGCCGCTATATTGAGCGTGGATGGAATCGGGGAATTTGCTACTACCTGGTTAGGATATGGCAAAGGCAATAAAATAGAAAAAATCAAGGCGATTTACTATCCCAACTCTTTAGGTTTTCTCTGGACAAAATTTTCACGTTTTTTAGGTTTCGGCGAATACGGACAATGGAAAGTGATGGGACTTGCCGCTTATGGCAATCCTGATGTATATTACGACAAATTTTTGGAATTTGTTTCTTTCGATAATGAAGGAAATTTCACCGTTAACGGCGATATATTGCAGTATAGAGTTGATAAATTCAACGAATTTGAAACATTGTTCGGCAAAAAAAGAACACCACACGAGGAAATAGAAGAAAGACACAAAGATATTGCCGCCTCCTTACAAAAAGTTACAAATGAAGTTTTATTGAACCTGACAAATTACCTGCATAAGGAAACAAAAATGGACTATTTAACCATAGCCGGAGGTGTTGGATTGAATTGTGTAGCAAATAATTATATTTTAGAACAGGGAGCGTTTAAAGATATATTTATACAACCGGCTGCAAACGATGCCGGAACAGCCATAGGAGCCTGTTATTATATCTGGAATCAGGTTTTGGATAATGAGCAGAGATATACCCTTGAAAATGTTTATTTAGGCGCCGATTATTCTCTTGATCAAATTAAATCCGTGTTAAATGGGAAAAACATTTCATATACGGAACATGAAAACATCACAAAAATTACGGCAAGTCTGATAGCGGAAGGAAATATTGTTGCATGGTTTCAGGGACGAATGGAATTTGGGCCGAGGGCTTTAGGTAATAGAAGTTTTCTCGCAGATCCAAGAAGAATCGAAATGGCTCATTATATCAATGAAAAAATTAAACATAGAGAATTTTTCCGTCCTTTTGCTGCCAGTGTGTTGGAAGAGCAATGTAATGATTGGTTTGATATTAAAAAGAATTCATATTGTGATAAATACATGCTGTTTTCACGAAAAATCAGAAACGACAAGTTAGGTCTTATTCCTTCTGTTACACATACTGATCATACATGCAGAATTCAAACTGTAAATAAGGCTGATAATGAGAGGTTTCATTCTTTATTGAAAGAGTTTAATGAAATAACGGAAACTCCGATTTTGTTAAATACTTCTTTTAACGATCAGGAACCTGTCATTTGCACCCCTCAAGATGCCATAAATACATGTATTAGTTCTGATATACGTTGGGTTGTTTTTGATAATTTGTTAGTTGATTTATCTGATCAAACAGTTGAAACAGACAATCAGGAATCATCAATAAAACAGACGTTAAGTAATAAATTAAGCCAAGATGTATTAGAAACGCCTGTTCAGATGATATTCAGAAGCCGCTAATATGTTTTTAGAACAAAACAACAGGACTGCTCTGGAAATTGGTAACAAAGAGGTGAAAATGTATGAATGTACAGGAAAGGTACATTCAATATATGAATTTGCAGAAAATAAATCCGGATTATTGGATAAAAAAGAGTTTTCCATTATAGAAAAACAGAAAGAGTATTTGAAATTGATCTCTATTCCGTACATTTTTCACAAATGTATTACTCGATCTTCGGAACTGGCTATTAGCCATGAGTATGTATTAATGAAAAGAAACGGTGCAAGATCTGCGTATGATGAACAAAATAAATTAAAATTTAAAGGTTGTCGTCCTGAAATTCATAACAACAGTACATTTCCTGTTGAAAATATAGATTATTTTAAAAAGACGATAAAATATAGCGAAATACCATTTGGAATCTTATCTGAAGAAGGAGCGTTAAGAGAAATATTAGGTTACTGTTTTTGCATACTTCATAGCATACCGGTTTCACATGAACCAATTTGTATATACGAATATTTTTATGAAAATCAAACAATTGGTTTTTGTATTTTACTCAAATCTTTAGTCGGGGAGAAAAGGATAGAGCAATTAGTTGAATATCCTGATTTATCTTTAAAACACTTAATCGAAATAAAAACTCAAAAATTTAAAAAAACAAACTTATTAATTGGGAGCGAATTGCGTATTTTCGGTATTAATGTCAATGATTATTCCCGTATGAAAGCAGAACTACTTATTAAGTTGCATTTTAACGGCGGTTTTAGAGGCATTTTGAACAGTAATATTGGTAATGATATAATTGATAATACAAATAATCTGTTTGTTTGTGATTATGATACATTTAACGTTATTGAGTTTCCCACTCAAATTGACCAGTCATTTTTGAATAATTTTGTTTTATCCTGTTTACTTGAAGTTTTTAAAAGTAGCATATCAATTTTGGATTTTGTAGTTTTTAAAGAGAATCTATCTCTGATGGATAAAAATATTATATTGTTCGGGAAATACAAAGAGAAATCTACTCTTTGGAAGTATTATTGGACTGTTTTCATGCAAATGACCAACCAGATGAAATGGGACAATGAAATGATAGAAATTGCTGTAGAAAATTGTCTTGCAACAGAGGCATTTCATAAAATTATCAGTTTGGTTTTGCCTAATAATAGTGAAATAAATAGTATTGTGCAAAATCGAACAGTTTATTATTCTCATAACTAATGATTAACAGAGATTTTCCTTTAAGAAAAGATCAATATGGCTATCGTTACGTTTTCTTCCTGGGCAACGAAGGGGGAAATTGTAAATATCAGTGTCGTTTTTGTGAAATAGGAAAATCAAATGCTGTTGATTCGGCATATAATATGATGCTGTTTGATTATTTGTATAACGATTACAAATTGAAATTACATAATGATACAGCACATCCATTACTTTATAACAGGGGAAATATAACAGATGAAAAAGCATTTTCCCGAAAGACATTAACATATATTCTTAACAAATTCAAATCAGATTCAAATATTTGTCATCTCTCTATAAATTCAAGGGAAAAAGAGGTTGATACAAATTTTATGGATTATATATTGGACATTAATCTTTCTTTTCCGGTTCATTTTATACTGGGTCAAGAAAGTTTTTCATCTAAAACAGAGGAAATTATTGGAAAAAGAACAATTAAGGAGTTTGAAAATTTGGTAAAAAAAATATCAATATATAATAATGAAATCTGTATGTCAAATTCAAAAATATACAATTTTGGCATTGATGTTCATCTTTTATTTTTACCGGAATTGTATATTGGTAACACAAATAGAAAAGGATATGGAGGAGATATTTTCATTGGACTGCTTAAAGATATTGATGATGCAATAAATTCTTCAACAGATACTTTTCCTCTCACCATTAATATAAATCCATACTATAAGGTAAGCGCATTACCTTATGAAAATGCCGATATGGAGCAATTTTTATCCTTCTTGCCGTCTATTTCGGAACACATTCATCAAATCAACAAAAACAGAAGATTTAAAGTATCTGTTTTTGTTGGCTATCGTCCTATGAAAACGCATGATAATTTGTATAATCAGAGAATTACGGAATTTGAATGTGTTATTGATGGGTTTAATCAAAAGAACAAGATAGAAAGGACAATTCAACAAAATCTAACAATATTTGCCAGTTCTTAACGGAACTTCACAACACTAACTAATCGCTAGTAGAGATTAATTATTTTAGTTAAAAAATGTTATTAATTTGCATGATAAATTTATATAGGAACCTCTAAAAACCCCGTTTGTAACGCTCCCGTCATTGCGGGCATGACCCGCAACCGGAGCGAAGCGGAGCTCGACGCAGTCAATCTCCTGAATTTGAGGAGATGCTGAAACAAGAGATCCTGAAACAAGTTCAGCATGACGTTGAGAGTTTTTAGAGGTTACCTTAATTTCAAACCCAAACGGTGCAGCCCTCACAAAAGGAAAAGCTGAAACCTCAAACTTGAAACTATTCGTCCTTTTCCTCAGCGGCAAACGCCTCAATCAATTTGGTCTGAATATCGCCCGGAACCTGGGAATATTCGGCAAACTTCATCGAGTACATGGCGCGTCCGCCGGTGACGGAGCTTAACGCGGTGGAATAGCGGTTCATTTCGGCGAGCGGTACGCGGGCTGTGATTTTTTCAAAACCTTTTTCGCTGCTCATCCCCTGCACTACGGCGCGGCGCGTTTGCAGGTCGCTCATCACATCGCCCATGCGGTCGGCGGGTACCCAAACTTCCACGTTGTAGATGGGTTCCATGATTTTGGGGCCGGCGTTTTTGAACGCTTCCTTAAAAGCGTTACGTCCTGCGAGGCGGAAAGATATTTCGTTGGAATCGACGGGGTGCATCTTACCGTCGTACACGGTTACGCGGATGTCGCGGGCATACGAACCTGTGAGCGGGCCTTCTTCCATCTTTTCCATGATGCCTTTAAGGATGGCCGGCATGAAACGCGCATCAATGCTTCCGCCGACGATACTGTTGTAATATACTAATTTACCGCCCCAGTCCATATCAAGTTCCTGCTTGTCGCGCACGGAAATCTTAAATTCCTTGCCGTTTATTTTGAACATGGAGGGGTCGGGCATGTCTTCCGCGTAAGGCTCAACAATCATGTGCACCTCGCCAAACTGACCGGCGCCGCCCGACTGTTTCTTGTGGCGGTAGTCGGCCTGGGCGGTTTTGGTGATGGTTTCGCGGTAAGGGATTTTTGGAGCAATGAACTCGGTAGCAATTTTGAAAATATTGTCCAAATGCCATTTAACGATGTTCAGGTGCTGTTCGCCCTGTCCCGAAATAATCGTTTGTTTCAGTTCTTTAGAATATTCCACGCGGATGGTAGGATCTTCCATGTTGAGGCGTTGCAGGGCTTCGTTCAGTTTTTCCTCGTCGCCGTCGCTCACCGCCTTGATGGCCGTGCGGAACTTAGGTTCGGGAAAATCAATGGGCGCAAGCTCAATGCCGCTACCGGCAGCAGAAAGGGTTTGTCCGGTACGGGCACTTTTCAGCTTCACGGTTTGTCCAAAATCGCCGGCGACTAATTTGGGTACTTTCGTGCGGTTTTTTCCGGCTACCGCAAACAGTTGCGAAATACGATCCTTGTTGCCGGTCTTGCTGTTCACCACATCCATACTTTCGATCATCTCGCCCGACATCACCTTGAAGTAATTGACTTCGCCCAGATGCTGTTCCACAGCCGATTTGAAGATGAATGCCGCAGCGGGGCCAGCCGCATCGCATGGAACTGGGTTTCCGCTTGCTACATCTATCGGAGCGGGAACTTCATTTGGCGAAGGGAATACAGTCGAGAAAAACTCCATCATGCGTCCCACGCCGTAATTTTTTTTCGCAGAAACGCAAAGCGCCGGAATAATGCCGCTGTTGATCAATCCTAATGTGATCCCCTTGCGTATCTCGTCTTCGGTGAGTTCGCCTTTGTCGAAGAAAATCTCCATCAAATCCTCGTCGTTTTCGGCAGCTTTTTCAGTCAATTGCGCATGTAAATCTTCAGCATGGGCTTTTTGATCGGCAGGAATTTCGCTGATTTCCGTTTTACCGCCCGCAAAACTGATTTTTTTCATCAACAACACGTCAATAATCGTATCGAACGCTGTGCCTTCGTTAAGCGGATATTGAACAACGGTAATTTTGTTTTTATCCAAACGTTCTTTAGCCTCTTCTATCACTTTTTCAAAATGGGCTTTTTCGTGATCTAACTGGTTGATGACCAACACGGCGCTTTTTTTTGCTTTTTCCAAATAACGGCTGTGTATCTCGGTTCCTACTTCGATACCGTTCTGCGCGTTAACGACCAGCACGCCGACATCGGTTACCGTCAAGGCAGCCACTGCGCCGTTGATAAAATCGTCGGAGCCCGACGTATCTATAAAATTGAGCTTTTTGTCGTTATACTCGGCATAGAGCGCCGTGGCATATACCGATTTGCCGTTTTCGCGCTCAATATCGCTGTAATCCGACACGGTATTTTTGTTTTCGACTTCGCCGCGGCGCTCGATCACTTTGCCCTCGAACAGCATCGCTTCCGCTAATGTGGTCTTACCCGAACCGGTATTTCCCAAAAGCGCAAAATTCTTGATTTGGTTGGTATTGTATACTTTCATGATAAATATTTATTTTGTCGTTTAATTATTAAAAAAGGGCACAATATTACGAATAAATATCGGATTTTGTGTTTTTTCGACACTTTTTTTGACTTATTTTTTCACCAACCTGCACATCACCGGAAAATGATCGGATAGAATTACACGCGGGCTTTCATAGCTATATGCCTTGAAAACATCAGAATACAGAATATTGTCTATTCGCAGCGACGCTATGCGTCCGATATTGAAAGTGGCGCTTCTGCCCGAACCGGCTTCAACAAAAGCGTCTTGCAGATTGCCACAAACTTTCCGGTAGGAATAGGATGTGGGAGGATCATTAAAATCGCCGCAGATAATCGCCGGATAGGGCGATTGCGCGATATGCGCCGATAAAATTTCCACCTGCTTTGCGCGATTAAACGAGGATGCCTTCATTTGTCGGATTATAGATTTCACGGTACGAACATCCGACAGATCATAGTCTTTTTTAACCACATTATGGAGCAATTTTAATTCTTCATGTTGAAAACCGACTGATTTCAGATGTATGTTATACACGCGGATAGTATCCGTTCCTATCAACAAATCAGAACACATACAGGCATTGTTAGTTTTGTCGGCATATACCACTTCTTTGCTGATAATCGGATGTTTGCTGAATGTGGCTATGCCGGAATTGCCTGTCGGTAATTCAATATGGTAGAATGGCATTTTTTCGAATTGGCTGTAAAGAGTCTTTTCATTCAGGTCTTTACTCCACTTATTGATCACAAATTCCTGCATACAGATAATATCGGCATCCCTGTGGCGAAGGAAATCGAAAATATTCAGCATTTTACCGTCAGATTGCACCGTATTTCTTTGCTCAAAACCTTGCACATTGAAAGAAAGTACCTGAAAACTATTTTCTAATTCATCTTCAGGAATTTCTTTTTCAAATAGTTGCAGGTTTTTTCCCACAAAAGTCCATCCGAACAAAATAGTGACTGTGGAAATCAGCATCCATTTCTTTTTGGGCGACAACGCCCAAAAAACAATAAAACAGATATTTGCCGCAAGAAGATATAAATATGCCAATCCGAAAAAACCGATCCACCATATCGTTTTAGGGTTGACAAAACTGCATAGACAAGCCAGCGCTAACGCTACGGCAAAAACGATATTCAAAATGATTATTACGGATCGAAAAAACTTTCTCAATGGTATTCTTTTTGGTTGTGAAATAAACTATCTTTGATAATCAAAAACATACACTATTCTGGTTACTAATCTGGTGAAAAACTACTTTTTTTGACATTAAGGCTGAAACGAGTTTTTATGTCGGCAAAGATAATATTTTTTTATTCTGATGCGTATAATAATTGTGGTTGTCAAACGCATCTATCAAATCTCTGATAACCACCGATGCACACACACAGCCAAACATTGCCGGAAGATATGAAATGGTTCCTACAACTGACTTTTTGTTCTGTTCGTCACATGGCGCTACCAATGTTCTGTCCGTCTGCTCGGTTGAGAAAACGGCCTTGATACCGGTGGTTACGCCTAATTTGCGAAGTCGCTTCCGCAGAATGTAAGCTAATCGGCAATTGTATGTTTTTGAAAGGTCGTCGACGCGGATTTGCAGCGGGTCGAGTTTTCCGCCGGCGCCCATCGAGCTGACGATACGCTGATGATTTTTCAGAGCGTGATACAGCAGGAACACCTTGGGCGAGAGCGTATCAATGGCGTCCACTACGTAATCGTAAGGGCTGCTGACGATTTCCACCAGACGTTCGTCGCGGATAAATTCGTTGATGATTTCCAACTGTATTTCAGGATTGATGTCGCGGAGGCGTTCGGCCATCACTTCTGTTTTTGGACGGCCTTCGTTGCTGCAAAGCGCCAACAGTTGCCGGTTACGGTTGCTGGGTTGTACGGTATCGCCGTCAATAATGGTTAATCGCCCGATACCCGCCCGACACAACATTTCGGCAGCAAAAGCGCCAACGCCGCCCAAACCTGCTACCAATACATGCGATGAATGTATTTTCTCCAGATTTTCAGCATTGATGAGCATTTCAGACCTCACAAGCCATTCTTTTTGATACAAAAGCATTACTGACCGGCAAAAATAATAAAAACACTGACACAATCTAAAAGGGTGACCCAAAATCGCCCCAAAGTTGTATTTTTGTGTTTGCAAAACAATAAAGGATACGATACGGGCAAAAAAGTGAATTTGTGCTTGCAAAATTATTTGTTTCTCAATAAGGAAATAACTATTTTTGCACGAATTTATTCATGAAGCAAACAGTATAAAAAATACGCGCTTCGAAACAATACTTAAAGTTTTTCATGCACTGGGGACAAAATCAGTTTTCAGGTAGAAATGATTCCTAATTGAGATTGAAGCTTTTAGATTTTAAACACTAATAAAATATTTATCATTGTACCTTTATGAAACCTTTTTTAGATGAAAATTTCCTGTTGCAGACCGACACGGCGCAGCAATTGTATCACAACCACGCGGCAAAGATGCCTATCATTGATTACCATTGTCATCTTGACCCGTCGATGATTGCCAATGACCGCAAGTTCGATAATCTCGGACAGATATGGCTCGAAGGCGACCACTACAAATGGCGCGCAATGCGTACCAATGGCATTGAGGAGCGTTTCTGCACCGGTAAGGACGTTTCCGATTGGGAAAAGTTCAAGAAATGGGCGGAGACCGTCCCATATACCATGCGTAATCCGCTGTATCACTGGACGCACCTTGAGCTTCGTCGCGCCTTCGGAGTGTACAAAATACTTAACCCTGACACAGCAGCCGAAATCTTTGCCGAATGTACCGAAAAATTGCGTTCTCCGGAATACAGCGCCCGCGGACTGATGCACAAGTTCAATGTGGTGACGGTGTGTACCACCGACGACCCCGTCGACACGCTGGAACATCACATTGCACTGCAAAAGGAACGTTTCGATATTAAAGTGTTGCCAACGTGGAGACCCGACAAGGCGATGGCCGTCGAAAATCCCGCAACTTACAAAGCATATCTCGAAAAACTTTCGAACGTATCGGGAGTGGATATCAGTAGTTATGACAATTTGCTTGAAGCCCTGCAAAAACGTCATGATTATTTTGCTCAGGTGGGTTGTAAACTGTCGGATCACGGTATCGAAGAGTTTTACGCCGAAGATTATACGCAAACTGAAATTGATGCAATTTTTAATAAGGTGATATCGGGAAAGGAACCGACACGGGATGAAACCATCAAATTCAAATCGGCTTTGATGGTGGAAGGCGCAAAGATGGATCACGCAAAAGGTTGGACGCAGCAGTTCCATTATGGCTGCATCCGAAACAACAACACAAGGCTGTTCAAACAATTGGGCGCTGATACGGGCTTTGACTCTATCGGCGACTTTACGGTAGCGCAAAATATGTCGAAGTTCTTCAACAGATTGGATACCGACAATAAATTGGCCAGAACAATCCTCTACAACCTGAACCCATGCGACAATGAAATGCTTGCTACCATGATCGGTAATTTTCAGGACGGGAGTGTGGCCGGCAAGATGCAGTTTGGCTCAGGCTGGTGGTTCCTCGACCAGAAAATCGGCATGGAAGCGCAGATGAACTCGCTTTCGATGCTCGGATTGCTGAGCCGGTTCGTGGGTATGCTTACTGATTCGCGCAGTTTCCTTTCGTATCCGCGCCATGAATATTTTCGCCGCATTCTCTGTAACCTGCTCGGCAACGACGTGGAAAACGGCGAACTACCAGCTTCGGAAATGTCATTTATCGGACAAATGGTGGAAAATGTCTGTTATTGCAACGCACGAGATTTCTTTAAGTTTTGACGAATGAAAAATATATATTTTGAATGCCGAGTTATATATTGCTAAACGGTTATTAAGAGGGAGTTCGCAAAAGAAATCTACAGGGCTGATGGTTTCTATCAGCATATTCGGCATTGCGCTGAGTATTGCCGTGATGATTGTCGCTGTGGCCATTACTTCCGGATTCAAAGAAGAAATAGGTCGTAAGGCTACCGGTTTTGCGGCAGATATACAGATTACCAATTTAGACGGTAACCACTCATTATATAACATGTCGCCCATTTCGGCCAACCAGCCTTTTTTGAGCGCATTGAGCGGTATTCAGGATATAAGGCATATTCAGCATTATTGTATTAAACCGGGCATTATGAAAAGCGCCGGCGAGATACAGGGTATTGTGCTGAAAGGTGTTGGAAAAGAGTATAAATGGGATTTTTTCCAGAACAATATGATGGAGGGCTCTGTTCTTCATCTTTCTGATTCGGTTGTGTCGGATGAAATTATCTTGTCGCAACATATTGCCAACCTGCTACAATTGACATTGGGCGACCCCATCATCATCTATTTTGTGCAGGAACCTGTCCGTTATCGGAAACTGACCGTAGCGGGCATATACAACACCGGACTGGTAGAACTTGATAAAGTATATGCGCTGGTGGATATGCGGCAAATACAAAGAATAAACAACTGGACGCCCGATCAAATCAGCGGATTCGAGATTTTTATCCGCGATTTCGGCAGGATTGAGCAAGTAACCGACGAAGTTTTCGACCTGGCAGGTTTCCGTCTTTCTGCGGATGGTTCGAGCCTGAATGTACAGAACATTAGGGAGATGTATGCGCAGATTTTCGATTGGCTCAGCCTTCAGGATACTACCGTTGCCGTCATCCTGTTACTGATGGTGCTGGTAGCGGGATTCAACATGATTTCCGGCTTGTTGATCATCATCCTCGAGCGCACTTCAACCATTGGGGTTTTGAAAGCGCTTGGCGCTAACAGCCGTTTTATCCGTAAGATTTTCCTTTACGAATCAGCCTTTTTTGTAGGAAAAGGTTTGTTGTGGGGTAACATCATTGCCCTGCTTCTGTGCTGGGTGCAATGGAAGTTCGGCATTTTTACGCTCGATCAGGATAGTTATTACCTCGACAAAGTACCCATATCCATTCATTTATTACATCTGCTGCTGATCAACGCCGGCGCAGCAGTATTCATCATGCTGATGTTGCTTCTTCCTTCGGCCATCATCAGCAAAATAAGTCCGGAAACAACAATTAAATACCGGTAGTGTCAGGGCAAGCATCTAACAGAAGCGGCATTATCTTTTCCGCAACCTGTCCAATTCTCGCTTTGAATCTCTTTGTTTGATGTCCTCGCGCTTGTCGTATCTCTTTTTACCCCGCGACAGGGCAATTTCTAATTTGGCAAAGCCACGCTCGTTGATAAACATGCGCAGCGCGATGATGGTCAAACCCTTATCCTGCATTTTTCGTTCTAATTTGTTGAGTTCCTTGCGCGAAAGCAGCAGCTTCCGTTCGCGTTTCGGATCATGGTTGTTGCAGGAGCCCCACCCGTATTCGGCAATATGCATACCCTGTATCCAAAGCTCGTTGTTGCGAAAAAAACAATACGCATCGGCAAGGTTAGCCTTTCCTTCTCGGATGGACTTGATTTCGGTACCGAACAACTGAATGCCGGCAACATACTTTTCGAGAAACTCGTACTCGAACGAAGCCTTTTTGTTTTTGATGCTGATATTGGGTTGACGCTTGTCTGCCATGATTTTAAAAACGGGTTGACAGCCGTCGTAACAGACTGCAACCCGTCAAAAATAGTAAAACATGAAAAAAAAAGATTATCCGCGGATAGCTTTGATACCCGGAAGTTCCTTGCCTTCCATGTATTCGAGCATCGCGCCGCCGCCGGTGGACACGTAGCTCACGCGGTCGGCTAATTTGTTCTTATTGATGGCCGCTACCGAATCGCCGCCGCCAATGAGGCTGAAAGCGCCGTTTGCCGTAGCTTTGGCCACTGCCTGTGCAATTGCCGATGTGCCTTTTGAGAATTTCTCAAATTCAAAAACACCCATCGGGCCGTTCCACAACACGGTTTTGGAGTTGGCAATCACCTCGCTGAATATTTTAATGCTATCGTCGGCGATATCCAGTCCCATCCAGCCGTCGGGCGTTTCGTCCACTTTCGTGGTACAGGTGTTGGCGTTGGCGTCGAAAGCGTCGGCGTTTACCGCATCAACGGGCAGGTACACCTTTACGCCTTTTTCTTCGGCTTTCTTTAAAATTTCGAGCGCCAGATCGAGTTTGTCCTCTTCGCACAACGATTTACCGATCTTACCGCCCTGAGCCTTAATGAACGTATACGTCATCCCGCCGCCGATGATCAGGTTTTGAGCGCGGTCGAGCAGGTTTTCGATAATCAGTATCTTGTCAGAAACCTTGGCGCCACCCATGATGGCCGTGAAAGGCTTTTCGCTGGAATTAAGTACCGTATCCATTGCCTTCAACTCGCTGTTGATCAGAAAACCGAACATTTTGTTATCGACGTCGAAACTGTCGGCGATGAGGGCAGTGGAAGCGTGCGCACGATGCGCCGTTCCGAAAGCGTCGTTCACATACACATCGGCGTAACCGGCTAACTGTTTTGCAAAATCTTTCTGTTTGAGTTTCAGCTCGGCTTTGGCAACTTTCTTTTCTTCGTCGGTGGCTGTATCGGGCAGGCGGGGCTTGCCTTCTTCCTCAGCGTAGAAACGAAGGTTTTCGAGCAACAGTACTTCGCCGGGAGCCAGCTCAGCCGACATCTTGATAGCGCTTTCACCCACGCAATCATCGGCGAATTTCACTTCCTTGCCCAATAATTCGGTCAAACGCCCTATAACATGCCGGAGCGAGTATTTCGCTTCCACGCCTTTAGGCCGCCCAAGGTGCGACATGAGAATAACCGAACCGCCGTCGGCTAATATTTTTTTGATGGTAGGCAGCGCCCCACGAATGCGGGTATCATCGGTTACTGCAAAAGTCTGTTTGTCTAACGGCACATTAAAATCCACCCTGATGATGGCCTTTTTGCCTTTGAAGTTGAAATTATCTATGGTTTGCATATACATAAAAATTTTAGGTTGCAAAAGTATATGATTTTTTTGAATTATGTATACTTTTGCAGAAATCTTTTTGTATAGAACATGACAACGGTAAAAATTACCATAGATGACAGTTTGTCCGTATCAAAACTGAAAACGGCGCTATCTTTGTTTCATGGAGTTACAAAGATTGAAGTCGAAGATACTTACGTCGAGACTGAAAACAGGGAAGGCGCAGATGAACCTGTGCTGCCTGATTTTCTTGATTCAGAGGTTGACGCTATAATGTAGTCCATGAAAATATATGAATTATTTTCGGTAGATCTTACAAAGAAGTTAAAATGTCAGCGCCGATGGTTCACACAAAGGAAAAATATGGGTATAAAGAAATCAATATAGCCTGTAAAGGCGAAAGTCAAATAGCAAATATATATTAAGGTTTTCATACAATTTGTTGTCATGCAAAAAAATGTCCATCTTCGAAATTTATTCATTCTATCTCTCTCATTTTCCTGTTTTTACATCTTTGCGCAGGAAACGCAAATCCCTTTCGACAAAGCCTATAAACGAACGTACACCATCACCCGACTCTCCGGCGATCGTCCTGTGATCGACGGTAAATTGGACGAACCTCTTTGGTCGGAACAGGGCGAGTGGACGGAAAATTTTGTACAGGTGACACCCAATGAACGGATGCCGTCGAGTTCGCCTACCAAGGCAAAGCTGTTTTACGACGAAAAATATATCTACGTAGGGATCATCGCGCAGGATGATTTTCCCGATAAGACGATCCGTTTCATCGGCAACCGCGACGACAATTCCATCGGCGATCTGGTGAGCATCGCGTTCGACACTTATCACAATTACTGGGCGGCGCCAGAATTTAACATCAATGCCGGCGGGAACAAAACCGACTTAGTGGTGACCGATAAACTGACGGTAAACCTGAACTGGAATGCCGTGTGGGATGGACGGACGCATGTCAATTTGCAGGATTCATGCTGGACGATTGAAATGCGCATCCCGTTCAGTCAACTGCGCTACAACAAGGAAACCGCCGACGGCGTGTGGGGGCTGCATATACGGCGTGTCATCAGGCGCAACAACGAGGTGCAGAATTGGAGTATGATTCCGCTGAAAAACAACGGACACGTATTTTCGTTCGGCGAAATGCACGGCATGACCGATCTGCCTCGTCCGCGCAATATTGAGTTCCTGCCCTACGCCATGGGTAAACTGCAACAACGTCCCGTGCAGGCAGGTCCCTACGGCGCCCGTACCCGCTGGAGCGGAAATGCCGGCTTGGACGCCAAGATAGGATTGTCGGATTTCACGCTTGATGTAACCATCAATCCTGATTACGGGCAGGTAGAACAGGATCCTTCGGTGATGAACCTCACTGCATACGAAACGTTCTACGACGAAAAACGTCCTTTTTTCCTTGAAGGAAAACACATTCTCGATTTTTCTTATGGCAGTGATATGATGTTCTACACCCGCCGCATCGGATCTGCGCCAAGCTACAAGCCGACCGGGATAGACGGCACGACGAGTTTTGCCGAACAACGCGATGTGGTACCCATCATCGGTGCGCTGAAACTCACCGGTACCAACAACCGCGGATTCACGCTGGGCATACAGCAAAGCGTCACTGCTGCGACTTCGGCCAAGGTAACGCGCAACGGCGTAGAAAACCGTGAGACGGTAGAGCCGCTCACCAACTACACGGTGGCGCGTATCCAAAAAAACTGGCAGGGAAACACTTTCCTCGGCGGGATGTTCACTTCAACCAACCGGCTGATGGACGAACCGTATCTCAAGGATTACTTAGCTGCAAATGCCATCGCGGCAGGAATAGATTTTACGCAATACTTTTCAAACCGCCTGTATTATATTGATTTTAAAGCGATGTTCAGTACAGTAGATGGTTCAGAAACTGCCATCACACGGAGGCAACGCGATGCAGTTCACTTTTACCAACGTGCATCGGCTCAGGATTATCTCGGTGTTGACCCTGCACAGACATCCTTGTCGGGCACCGGCGGATACTTCAAACTGGGGCGCAAGGGCAATGCCAAATTTACATTTGCCGAAACATTCGGCTGGCTGACCCCCGGTTTCGACCTCAACGATGTTGGCTATCTGCGTGAAGCCGATGTACTGAACAACGATACGGAAGTTACTTTCAGGCAAACCAATCCATGGAAAATTTTCCGGTCGAACACACTTTCGCTCAATCAGGTAAATAAATGGAATTTTGGCGGACAAAACTTAGAGAGCCATCTCTTATTCGGAAGCACAAATACGTTTAATAACCTCTATCAGATTCAATTGACCGAAAAATACGTCTGGCACAGATTAGATACCCGTTTACTTCGCGGCGGCCCCGATATGCTGATAGACCCCTATTATTCGACCTATGTGAGGTTCAGAACCAATACCGCAAAACGTGTGTCGGCTTCGCTGTTGTACAGTGGCGAACACAACACCAACGGGCACAGTTCCTATAATACAATCTCGCCCGGAATCACGCTTCGAATGGGTAACCATGTTCACTTATCAGGAAATTTTAATTACCAATGGAATACCAATGCACTGCAATATGTGGGACAAACCGTTGACGCAGGCGGTGATACGCATTATCTGATGGGTGAAATGTCCCAAAAAACTTATGGAATAACATTGCGTATGCAGGTGAACCTCACGCCGGATATTTCCATACAATTCTACGGATCACCTTTCACATCCATAGCATCATACAGTGATTTTAAACGCGATGCACAAACAACTTCGCGGCAATACAACCAGCGTTTTTATCAGTTCGCACCCAATGAAATAGCGAAAGCAGGCGATCTTTACCATGTTTCGGAAAATGGCGTCGGCTATCAATTTGCTGTACCCGATTTCACCTTCAACGAGTTTCGTTCTAATTTAGTGTTCCGTTGGGAATATCTGCCCGGATCAACACTTTATTTCGCATGGATACACAGCCTCTCCAACCGGAAGAACGAATATGTTTCAGGCTGGCGCGACAATATAGATACGATGTTCGATTTACCTTCCACCAATACATTTATGGTGAAAGCAAATTTCTGGTTTGGGATGTAGAAAACTTTTTGGACATTAGGAAATGTAAATCATTATCCGCATGTATTTAACCTGAATTATTCATACTAAGGAATGGGAAATAAACAACATATAATAGTTTTTGACATCCCGTCAGGGATGTATCGCTCGGTAGAATGGAATGATGGTACATCTTCTCCCGCATCCCGTCAGGGATGCATCCTTAACAGGATGCAGGAGAGAGGTATTTTGTGCATTTTCTACCGAGCGATATTCCCTATCGGGAATGCCCACTCCCGTCATTGCGGGCATGACCCGCAACC
>Ga0082212_10005520_pt1 | contig 17218 bp, 14 predicted proteins | sample TergutNt197P3_FD_71548 | JGI IMG/M metagenome (GOLD analysis project Ga0082212, IMG submission 71548) | Neocapritermes taracua P3 segment gut microbial communities from Petit-Saut dam, French Guiana - Nt197 P3 | ecosystem: Host-associated > Arthropoda: Insects > Digestive system > Gut ... | reverse complement strand
TAATCTGCGCGGAGGAAGCGAATATGGCGAAGAGTGGCATCAGGCAGGCATCAAAATGAACAAGCAAAATGTGTTCGATGATTTTATTGCGGCGGCCGAATACCTGATTCGGGAAAACTATACGAATAAAAACAAATTGGCTATCCATGGCGGTTCCAATGGCGGATTATTGGTCGGTGCGGTTGTCAACCAGCGTCCGGATTTGTTTAAAGTGGCCGTACCGGCTGTCGGTGTGATGGATATGCTTCGTTATCACAAGTTTACAATCGGATGGAATTGGGCAAGCGATTACGGAACGAGCGAAGAAAGCAAAGAGATGTTTGATTACCTGTATGGTTATTCGCCGCTTCATACAATACGGAACGACGGAACGGCCTACCCTGCCATATTAATCACTACAGCCGATCACGACGACCGCGTTGTACCTGCCCATTCGTTTAAATATGCCGCCACATTGCAGGCTGCCAATACAGGCAATGCCCCCAAACTGATCCGTATCGAAACAAAGGCCGGACACGGCGCCGGCAAACCGATCAGCAAGATGTTGGATGAATATGCGGATATGTATGCGTTTATCATGTATAATTTGGGATTGAAATATGAGTAGAGACAGATGTACCTGCCTCTACTCATATTTCAATTAAAAGAAGTATCTTTGCAGCCGATTTTTTTAAAAACAATAGGTTATTACAATGAATTTTGTTGAAGAATTAAAATGGCGGGGGATGATACATGACATCATGCCCGGGACGGAAGAACAGTTACAAAAGGAATTAACGTCTGCTTATATCGGTTTTGACCCAACAGCCGACTCATTACATATCGGCCATTTAGTCGGTGTGATGATGTTACAACATTTTCAACGTGCCGGACACCGTCCGATAGCGTTGGTGGGAGGAGCAACCGGCATGATCGGCGACCCTTCCATGAAATCGGCAGAGCGCAATTTGCTTGATGAAAGCACATTACGACATTTTCAGGAATGTCTCAAAAAGCAACTGTCCAAATTTCTTGATTTTGAATCCGACATACCCAACCGGGCGCTTATGGTGAATAACTACGACTGGACCAAAGATTATACGTTTTTGGATTTTATCCGCGATATCGGTAAAATGATAACCGTCAATTACATGATGGCCAAAGACTCGGTAAAAAAACGGTTGAGCGCCGACTCAAAGACGGGCATGTCGTTTACCGAATTTTCATACCAATTATTGCAGGGATACGATTTTCTGTATCTGTACGAAAACGAAAGTTGCCGTTTGCAGATGGGCGGTTCCGACCAGTGGGGCAATATTGTGACGGGAACGGAATTGATTCGCCGTAAACATGGCGGCGAAGCATACGCATTGACCTGTCCCTTGATAACCAAAGCCGACGGTGGTAAGTTCGGCAAAACCGAATCGGGCAATGTATGGCTCGATCCCAAACGCACTTCACCCTATAAATTTTATCAGTTCTGGCTGAATGTCAGCGACGAAGACGCAGCCAAATACATTAAAATATTTACCGTATTAAGCAAGGAAGAGATTGAAGCATTAGAAGCAGAGCAGGCCGAAGCGCCCCATTTACGTCCGCTGCAAAAACGGTTAAGCAAGGAAATAACGATCATGGTACATTCTGTCGAAGACTACAATGCCGCTGTGGAAGCGTCGGAAATACTGTTTGGAAACTCAACCTCCGAATCCTTGAAAAAATTGGACGAAGACACCTTATTGGCTGTTTTTGAAGGCGTCCCCACGTTCGAGGTAGCGCATGATGTTTTTGCCGCAGGCATAAAAATGATTGACTTATGTACTGAAAAATCCGTCATATTCCCCTCCAAAGGCGAGATGCGCAAATTGGTTCAAAGTGGCGGCGTCAGCCTGAACAAGGAAAAGATATCCAACCCCGATATGCTTGTCAACACAAATAATTTATTGAATAATAAATATTTACTAATCCAACGCGGCAAGAAAAATTATTACTTACTAATCGCAAGATAAAAATTTCAATTGAAAAATTGGTAAATAATTCCTAATTCCTAATTGCTAATTCATAATTATTTCCTACCTTTGCCCCCGCTTTTCGCAAAAAGCACAAGTTTGTCTCATGGTGTAATGGTAGCACAACAGGTTTTGGTTCTGTTTGACAAGGTTCGAGTCCTTGTGAGACAACAATGCGAAACGCCAAAAGATTTAATTTCAATCTTTTGGCGTTTTCTCTTTTGTAAATTGCGCCCCATTTGTAGGATTACCTGCAATGCGGCGTATGTTTAGGAATTTTGCAAATTCCGTGCGTTTTCGCACACGGCTATAAACACAACACCGCTAATATGGCGATATCAAGCTAACCTGACCTACGGTTTTGCCTTCTAAATCCTTCACTACCAATTCTAACTGATTGTTTTTTACAACACCTTTCAGTACTGTGGTATGCGCATTGGATATGATCGGAAATTTGATGGTTGAATCCGGTTCGGTTTTTAAGTAGCGATGGATATGTCCGCATAACATGACATCCACTTTTGCTTCATTCAATATGGGAACAAATTTTTCCAACACCTCTTTTTGTCCGTGCCACAGATTTCTTCCGGGATTAGGGGGCATGTGGGCAATCACAACCTTGAATTTAGCTTCGGTAAAATCTTTCGACTTAACGGCTTCGGCTAACCAGACTGCCTGCTCAGTGCGGTAATTGTCATAATCGGTTATTCCGCTGTATTCTAAGTCTGAATCGGGTTTATCTTCTCCTGTGTCAAGAATTACAAAACAAACAGGCCCCTGTCGTACTAAATAATATAGATTTGGCTCCTTAGGTGAAAAATAATATTGGAACGAGGTAGCAAAAGAACCGCGTGTCTCATGATTGCCACGTGCATAATACATGGGAATCTCTTTGGCAAACGCATTAACAGACGCATCCATAAATCCTTTGAACAGACCGTCTTCATCACTCAGTTGCGACACCATATCTCCGTTGAAAAAAACCATATCAGTGTTTTTGTAATCTGCCATGTTCAGCATCGCCGGAATATCATCTGCCCGCCCGTGTATATCGTTAACCATGATAAATGAGGTTTCCTGTTTGTTCCGGTTGTTGGTCGTAAAACTTAATGGTTCAGTCCCATACACGCTTGTGGCCACAATCCGTCCATAGAAAACCTCCCAGCTCTGATGATAGAGCACTTCCTGCGAATAAATCCGGTAACGGTATTTGGTTCCCGGTGTTAAGCCGGTTAGCTTTACCGTATGCACTAAAGAGGTGTTTTTCACCCCGTTGGTCACATTGAAAAATTTGGGACGTTCCTGATAATAAAAATTACTGTTATCATCAGGAGCCAGTTCCACCCAACCGATTGACGGTCTGCTTGCAACCCATACAATGGTAACTTCCGTTTCCTTCATATTCTGAAGATATGGCCCGTGTTTGATAACAATACTACTCTGAGCAAAACTCAGCGCATAAAAACACAGGCAAATAGATACAATAAATATTTTTTTCATAGAGTTTGATTTTTACAGATTTAATGACAACAATGTTTCACCTTTGACATTCAACACCGTCAGTGTCATTTGTTTTCCCTGTTTGCGGAGGATGGATACCGTAGCGCCCTGTTCGTTATTTCCTCCGCCGACAACTACCGGAAAATTGTTGCCGTCCGTACCTTTGGGCATATAATTGAACCGGTGCGTATGTGCGTTCAGGCAAATATTAAAAGGCGCTTTTGCAAGGACACGACCCCATTCGTCGCGGCTTGGGACATAAGCTCCTTCACGCATGCCATATACCGGAATATGGTGTATCAACACACGTTTGGCGGCCGATTTGAACGCTTTGGATGCGATTTCTTTTTTCAGAAATTCCGCTTGATCTTTACGATATTGGGTGAAATCATTCAGTCCGTAGTATACCCACGTATCGTCAGGTTTGTCTTCGCCGCAGTCGAGCAGTACAAAACGTGTGTCACCTACATTGAAAGCGCCATACGAATGTCCGTTGATTGTTCCCAGCAGATTCCACAAAAACGGCGAATAAGCGCCACGTGTTTCATGGTTTCCCCGTATGTAGATGGACGGAACTTTATCTGCGCCAATTCCACGGCTGTAATGCGATATGGTGCGTACGGCAATATCTTCGCTTTGCACATCGGCAATACAATCGCCGTTAAATATCACAAGGTCGTATGGAATATCCTTAACCTGCTGGTACAGTTTGTCAAACAAGGGATATATGTCATGCAGGTCATTGAATATGATGGCTGTAAAATCTGTTTTTTTATTATCAAAGGTAGTAAAATCAGCTGTTTTGCTGACGGCTGTTTCGCCAAATTCCTTTTTATAAGGTTGATATAAAGTGATTTCACGCGAATAAACCCTGTAAAAATAACGGGTTCCGGGTTTTAGACCGGTCAGGTTGATACGGTTAATGGTATTATTGGCCACTGTTTCGCCTTCAATCCATGTTTGCGCCCGTTGCATATTCAGGCTGTCGGTGCCATATTCCACCCAGCTGTGGCAGGGAACATTGGTAAGCCACATAATGGTCATACCGTCTGTTGCCGGATTTTGAAGATAAACAGGGGTGCGAAAAATGTCGGCTTCTGCAGTTTTTAACCGCACATCGGCAAAAAGCGGCAGATGATCGGACGCCAATGTATTGAGCACACGGGTTTGCCATACGGAATAGGTATACCCTTTGGGGGTATAGCCCATAATATAATCGATGGTACGGGCAGGTGTGTCGGAAGGTATGGTAAACCGTGCTGTGTCGGACAGTATCTCCCAGTTTTCCCGGAATGATTCCAACACTGTCGATGATGGTGTGGCATTGATATCGCCGGCTAAGATTACAGGTTTGTCATAATCTTTCACAGCCTGATTGATGATGGATACTGAAGCCTGCCTGTCGTCCGTATTCAGCGAAAAATGGGTACAGCAGAAGATATATTTTGCAAATTCCACCATCAATAACGAACGGGCTTCCTCTCTTCCAGGCAGGGGAATCCGTTTCCACGAAAGCGGTTTTTCTTTCGACAAAACGCCAATTCCGTATTGCCCGCCATCATACGGAATAGAAGCGCCATACACGGGATACATAGCAGTGAGACCGGCCAACCGGGCAAGCACATCCACACCTTTACTCCGGTTGGTCACACTGTCCAATTCCTGTAAAGCAACCACATCCGGTCTTACATCCGTAATCACATCTGCTATACGTTGATAATCAACTTCATTATCCATTCCTTTTCCGTTCTGAATGTTGTAAGACATCACCCGAACGGTGTTTTCCGTTTGCGGATAAGTTTGGGCATATCCTGAGATGCAAACAATTGATAAACAAAGATATAAGAAAATCTTTTTCATATTATTGTTGATGATTAGTGAATATTATGATTATTCATCTATACTGTACCCGAAGTACTCATATCCGTAAATTTTGTAATCACGTATACTCATGGCAATATTTTTTGTTAGGTTGTCGGTTAATTGTCTGTATTCTTTTTCCGCTTTACGGTATGTTTGAATTTCATTAATGCAAAATTTATCTCTATACTTGTTTCCGAGTCAGTGACTTTCATGTCTTCTCCTATTATTTCTGCAATTATTTCACCGCTTCGTTGCATCAGAGATTTATGCTTCGAAGATTCCGGCGATTCGGATAATTCAGCTACTATACTTGACAACTCCCGTATCTTTGCATACGCTTCGATAATATCAATGGTCGTTTGCGTTGCTTTTTCACTCTTCAAGATTGTAGCGAGCATGTATAGCCCTTTCTCGGTAAATGCGGTTGGTAATGCTGTTGAATGTTTTAACCTGTTGAACCGATCAAAATTTTTGATCAGTTCGTTTTTCTCTTCATTATCTGTTTCTACGATATACCCTTCAGGAAATTTGTCAGGGTTATTTTTGACAGCTTGATTAATTTCTCTCGTTTCTACGCCGTAAAGTACAGCTACATCACTATCAATGATTACGTTATGATTTCGCAACCTGATAATTTTTTCTTCTATCTGATTGAATCGTACTACTTCGTTCATGTTATTTGCTTTATTCGTTTGTGCAAAGAAACAAAAAAAATCACTTCATCACTTGAATATCAAAAAAAATGGATGTGTCTATGCATTGCTATTGTTGTATTTGGGCAGGTTGCTCTTTTTTATATGTCTTTTTCCGGAAAAAAATGTAATGCGTACCCAATGGAGCGTAATGTTGAGTTTGGAATATTATGGTTTTCCTTTTACCTAAACAATTCTCCCAAGGTTGCATCTAAACGATTGATATCGTCGTCCGTTGTGTCCCACGAGGTGACGAGGCGTATTTCGCTTGCTTCTTCGTTCCAGTAGTAGAAGAAATAGGTTTCAGACAGTTTTTGGGCGACTTCTTTGGGGAGGGTGAAAAACAGTTGATTGGTTTCGGGCTTTTGGGTAAATTTTACCTGAGGATATTGACTTAATAATGTTACCAATTTGGCTGCTTGCCTGTTGGCATGATTGGCATTCGACAGCCATAAGCCGTCAGTGAGGTAAGGGATAAACTGGGCGGACAGAAAGCGCATTTTGGAAGCTAACTGGGCGGATTGTTTGCGAAAGAACGGCAGATTTTCAGTTATTTCACTTCGGAAAGAGATAACGGTTTCGCCTTGCATCATGCCGTTTTTTGTGCCTCCGAAACTGAGGATATCCACGCCTGCGTCAACCGTGAGTTGCTTCATGGTGCAATTCAGAAAAGCGCATGCATTGGCTAAGCGGGCGCCGTCAACATGCAGGTACATATCGAACGAGTGAATCAGATCGGCGATGGCTTGAATTTCTGCAATCGTATAAGCTGTTCCCAACTCGGTGGTTTGCGACAGGTAGACAGCCCTCGGTTGCGAGTGGTGGCAGACGCCGAAACCATGCAGATGCGGACGAATCAATTCGGGGGTTAATTTGCCGTCAGGGGTTGGAATGGCAGTCAGGGTACAGCCTGTCATCCGAGCGGGAGCGCCACATTCATCCACATAGATATGGGCTGTCTGCGTACAGATGATACTGTTGAAAGAGCGCGTAACAGCCTGTAGGGCAATTGAATTGGCACCTGTGCCGTTGAAAACGAAAAAGGGTGAAGCCTTTTCGCCAAAAACTTCCTTTATTTTCTGTGTGGCCACTTCTGTCCATGGGTCATCGCCATATCCTACGGCATGGTCGCTGTTAGCCTTCACGATTGCATCCATTATCAATGGATGAACGCCTGAATTATTGTCGCTTGCAAAACTTCTCATTGCTTTTGTTTTTTGTTTTTATCTAAAGAGAGAGCAAAAGTACGAATATTAATTAATTCAAGAAATAAATGCCGAAGAAAACAGATATTTTAATGTACCCCTCAAAAAAAATCGATTTTCGGTTTTTTATTTGTACTTTTGGCGTATGAAACGATCAAAAAGAAAATGTATCATCAATAAAAGAAATGGAAAATATTACAAACATAAGGCTTACATTGCTGCGCGACTATATGCGGAAAATGAATCTGCAGGCATTTGTCATTCCTTCGACCGATGCACATATCAGTGAATATATCCCTGAACACTGGGAGTCGAGAAGGTGGATAAGCGGGTTTACAGGCTCGGCCGGAACGGTGGTCGTAACGCTCAAAAAGGCAGGATTGTGGACAGATTCGCGTTATTTCCTGCAGGCGGCCGACGAACTTGCCGGCAGTGAAATCATCTTGTTTAAAGACAGGTTGCCTGATACGATCAGCATACCCAATTGGCTGAAACAGGAATTAACCGACAACGACAGTGTAGGGATAGACGGTAATGTCTATTCGGCCAAAGAGGCTTTAAAGTTAAAATCCGAATTGGAAGCCGAAAAAATAAAACTTGTGTCCGAATCCGACCCGTTTGATGAAATATGGACAGACCGTCCTGCATTGCCGCAAAATCCTGTTTCATTGCATAATGTAATGTATGCAGGCGAAACAGCCCGGCAGAAGATTAAACGTGTACTGGAAGAAGCCGGTAAAAATGAAGCCAATGCAGTATGGATAAGCACATTAGATACAATAGCGTGGCTTTTTAATATGCGAGGCAGCGATGTGCCTTACAATCCGGTAGTAGTAGCGCACGCCTTCGTTTCGCAAAACGAATGTATACTTTTTGTGGATCAGGCAAAGTTTACTGCCGAAATTGCCCATTCCCTTCAACAGGAAGGTGTCAAAATTATTGATTATCATCAGGTTCGTGATTTTTTATCCGAATTGTGTAATTATTCGGTATGTTTGGATACCGGTAAACTGTCATACAGTATTTACAATTTGCTTTCAGAGCGCAATTTTGTGATTGATAAGGTATCGGTAGCCGATTTATTGAAAAGCATGAAATCCGGTATCGAAGCCGAAGGTTTCAGGCGGTCAATGATACGCGATGGGGTTGCGCTAACCGGGTTTTTTATGTGGCTTGAAAAAGCCGTACCTGAAGGCATCGTTACGGAATATAATATTGGCCTTAAACTCAAGGAATTGAGAAGTCAACAACAAGGTTTCGTGGGTGAGAGTTTTCCTACCATTGCAGGTTATGCCGCCAACGGAGCGATTAATCATTATCATCCTACGCCCGATAATTGTAAGCAAGTCATGCCCGAAGGACTTTTACTGATTGATTCGGGCGGACAATATGAATTCGGAACAACGGATATCACACGTACCGTTGCTGTTGGGGCATTGACCGACGCAATGAAAAAGGACTATACGCTTGTTCTCAAGGGAATGATCGGACTGACCCATGCCGTTTTTCCTGCCGGAACACGCGGTTCGCAGATTGATATGCTGGCGCGTAAAGCGATGTGGGAGCATGGCATCAACTATGGACACGGCACAGGACATGGTGTCGGTTATTATTTAAATGTACACGAAGGCCCGCATAGCATCCGACCGGAAGAAAATCCGGTTACGATCCGTCAGGGCATGATTGCCACCAACGAGCCGGGCATCTATCGCGACCATGCGTACGGCGTCAGAACGGAAAATATGATGCTCACCGTGCTTGCTATGACCACAGAATACGGTGATTTTTATAAATTCGAAACGCTGACCCTTTGTCCGATTGACACAACACCCATCATCGTAGAAATGATGACGTCCGAAGAGATTTCATGGCTGAACGATTATCATCAAAAAGTCTACGACAAACTTTCACCACATCTTTCGGATACAGAAAAGGAATGGCTCAAACAGAAAACAATAGCGATTTAAAAATCAAGTAGATCGGCCTCATTATTTAACCATGCCCCCCAAAAGTAATGGAGTGCCATGGCATTTTCCAGTTTTTTTTCCAATATTTCACGATTAGCAGTTCCATTGATGAAATCCCTCACTTCATTTTTTGACCAAGGCGATACTTGTTCAGGCGGCAACAAATTGATACAGGTTTTATTTTCATATTTTTCATACAATCCTGTTAACATAAGAGGGCCTGTAGATGACAATACATCTTGATATTTGCTTTTTGTGTAAGTAAAGACTGTTGTTTGCAAATTTTTGATAACAAATTCAAAGAATGGATGACCGGGGGGAGTGATCATCAATGCATTGTTGAAATACAATGTTTTCCTAAAAAAACGACAGTGTAACTCAGGCTCCATGGAGAAATGGCATTTATCGGTTGAGAGGTATTTATCAAAAGAGTCAAGACATTCATAATCAACATCAACATACATTCCGCCTGTTTTATACAAAATCAGGAAACGAATAACATCCATGCGTTGAATATCATATCTGTAATTATGATAGATATTTGTAAAATGGGGATAGTTGCTGTTAACGAATGTATCCATACGTTTTCCATCCCAAAATTCATATTGCCAGGAGGGATGGTGTTTTTTCCATGTTTCTCCCAATTGTCGGAAAAAATCCGGTATGGGTTCATTTCCTCTCTCCCAGAGCTGATGAATGATTTTAGGTATCATAAAGTCTATAATTAATTATTAATTAGACATTCATTTATTGAGAAGTATTTTGTAAAAGCTCAGCATGTTTTCCCTAAAAACATCTGAGGAGTAGTGAATTAGATATCTTTGGCGGGCGTTTTGTCCCATTTGTTTAGCTTTTTGGGGGTGCCGTAGCAAATATACAATCTTATCCGCCAATAAATCAGTATCAATCTCTACCCTGTCAGGATATTCATTAACAGGTAATTTCAGTCCGCTTGCCTCATCAACAACCTCGTTCAGGCCGGAAGTTGCCGTAGCTATAATTGGTAATCCGTGCATCATCATCTCGACAGCTACATACCCAAATGGTTCATACAGAGACGGAACAACTCCTATGTCTGCTATTTGATATAATTCGTAAAGTTTATTTTTTTTAAGAAATCCGGTAAAAGTTACTTTTGTGCATATATCTATGTTTTCTTTTAAATACAAATCATACTTACCATTACCTGCAATAATCAAACGGCAATCCGATTCTTTTTCCAATACTTTACGAAAAGCCTCCAACAAAAAAGAAAGACCTTTTACAGACTCCAGACGTCCGGCAAAAAGTATCAAAAATTCTTTTTCGGATATGCGCCATTTTCTTCTCAATATTTCCCTGTTGGTTTGCGATTCAGCATAAATATCTTCTAATCCATTGGCAATTAAGGATATTTTTTTTGTATCAAGTTGATATTCACTATTGAGAATAAACTGCATGTGTTGAGAAATAGCAATTACCCGATCTACTTCCTGAAAAAAAGCGCTTTCATATTCATTTGTGAAAAATATTATTTGTTCAAACGAACTTCTTTGTTTCTCGGTTTTTGTTTTGATCTTGTGTAACTTATCCAGATTACCGTGCAATTCAAGATGCCATTTGGTATAGTGTAACGAAAAGACTGTTTTGCAGTCAAATACCAATTTCAATTCCTTGGCAATCGTATAACTGAGAGCATAGTTGAAATGGAATATCAAATCCTTAGTATTCTTTATATGAATCCGAAGAAGATAAATCACATTTCGATTATACTCTTCAATCAGTTGTATGGAATGCATCATGGAGTGAGGAGGATCATAACGGACTTCAGGAATATACCAGTTTTCAACTTTTCCAGTTTTTTCTATTTCAAACTTTGGACGAACCGAATTTAAATGTACAATGTGAATCGTGATAGTAGTGTCTTCAAGCGCATGTATTAATTCCTTTATATAGGTACCTATTCCAAATATTGAAGCGTTATCATTATCGTTAAACAGATAGAGATTCATTTTCTTTTAATATAAAATCGTTTGGGAAAAGTGATATCCACGAATCATCACCGTCAAGTTCAGTTAATAGATTTAAACCCCATCCGGCAAGTCTGTTTTGATAACCAACACTTGTATTCCAAAAAACATTTTTCGTAATGAGTTCCCGACAATGAAGGTAAGTTCTCTCAACTAAACTGTTAGTCATTATTTTTTTACATAGTTGATACCATGCCGGAGTGATAATAAGATCCTTGTCTTTTTCCAGATCGCCAAAGAAAGAAATAGCAGGGTAGTTTCCAACGTCATACTTGTTGCATGCTTTCACTATTTGCGATAAAACAGTCCGTATCTTGTCCTTATTCTTGCTGCTTCCCGATAGTCTCCAAACAGCATAATACCCGATATCCATCAGCTCTTCAGGAAACAATGCCAAAAGGTTATAAGTAAAAAATATCCGTTTATCAAAATCTTCCAGTACATCGTCCGTATCAGCAACAAAGAAGCCGTTTTGTACCAGATATTCAATAGCAGATCCAATACCGCTCAATCCCTCTTTGTAGCTGATTGGTGTATCTCTATGTATTCTATCTTGAATTTTATGCGTCAAACCATAACTGTATTCCAAATATTGATTGTTTTGAGTGAAACGGGCATAACGGGCGAAAAACAACACGAGACTCATTTCTCCTGAGTATAATCCTTGGTTTTTTAAAAACCCTCCATTTAACAGCAATACATCAGCTATTTGCTGAATCGTCGTTTTTATTTCGTTCATTTTCTTTTAACAGTGATTCCAAATCATCCAATTCATACGGGTAGATACGGTTATCGACGAAGATGACAGGCACATGGGCGATAAAGTTCATTCGCTCCCATTTGTCATTTTTCGAAGACAATAATTGGGGTACAACCGGAGTGTCGGCATGGTATTTTGCTTTCCATTGTTGAACATCTTTTATTATATACCATTCGGTCAATGCTTTTCGAAAGGTGTCATTTCCTGATTGTATGTATATTCCGGTTAATGCATCTATTAATTCGTTTATTTCAGGACCTGCAAAGTTGTATCCATGAAATCGTATTGTAGCCCGAAAAGAGTTTAGATACGTCGCCAGCCATTGATCTAACAGAGTCCATGCATCAATACATGGTCTACAGTGCATGCTTAAAACCACTGTAATATGTATGGGAGCATCGACAATGCCCAAATTGATTTCGTCCGGAGTAAATTCCATGTCGCGGGCTGGCTCTTGCGTAAGTATGGTTCGAATTATATCAGGAGAGCGTTTAAGGCGCAGAAACTTGAATTCGAAGTCACGAATACGGATGTATTCTTTCCACAACGGTTTTACAAACGCCCATGTAATTACCGGTAAGGCAAAGCCTGCCATCAGCGAAAAAACAGTGACTGGTGATAGAGGAAAAAACATCAAACCCTGCCAACTGATAATTGCAAGCGCAATTTCCGTCCACAAAACGCTAATCACGCCAAGACACATGGGACAAAACTGTTTTACCTTGTATGTCTGATACCACAAAGAAAAGACAGTATATGGGAAAGAACATACAGCAAGTGCCAACAGCCAAGGTATAGCGCTACCTGGATATTGAGAAACACAGGAGAGCATCAGTGAAAGGATACTCCCTGCAAAATAACACAGTCCGATATCGGCCATACTTAAGAGGCCAAACAGTTTGGAGGCTGGTGATTTTAGCACTGCATTGCAGTTCGTAAGCCGGTTAAGATGACATACCTTGTGAAGCAAACGATTGGATTCGCCAAATTCGTGTAAGGTGAGTAGTATGCTGACGGCCAATCCCAAGACACAAAGTGATAAAAGACAGATCACATTAAACGACCATGCAACGGAAACGATCCAGGTAGCAAAGCATGCCAACCCTGCTACAACTGCAAAAATTGTACGCCATCGTAATAAATGCCTTTCAGTCGCTATTCTCTTTCTCTCAAGTTCAGCCTGTATATCATCTTGTGCAGCATACAAGGTAACACCCGACCATTTTATTTCAAACTCTTCTAAGGGTTCAACAACCCGACCGTTTACGGTACTGTAATAATACGCTTTTCCATCAACCATTTCTTCAACAACAACAAATTGCCTTTTGCCTTTTCCAAAATGAACGATTACAGGAAACCCATTTGCCTGTAAACCACGCATATCTGCACTAAGTGCAACATTCTCAATATCCAATTCATCCAAAGTATCCGTCATCGCATATAGAGAATTGCGATCCGGATGTGAGGAAATCAGTTGTTTGAGTTTTGTTTTATTGAAAGATATGTCTGCTTTTTTTAAAAAATAAGAAAGTATCTCAGATATTTCGTTCATTTGAAATAGTACTTTAGTATGATCGGATTCTGTTCTTCCTGAGCATTTTTCAATGTTCGGAGTTTTTGCCGATTACTTTCGTCAAGCATTTCTTCATTAATATATTGATCCAGCTCTCCGTGATTGCACATAGCAAGGACATATTCGTTGTTTACAATAACAGGTGTAAAAATTACGGATTCGTCAAAATTTTCAATAAATTTGCCTTTCTGCTTTGATTTGTCATACATCAAATTATAAAATTCTTCGCCTTTCCTGATTTGAACTAATACATACATGTTATTTTGATGTAAATAATAAAGACCATAAAAATTATTGGCTGCGTCTCTTAATGCATATCTTCCTTCCGGCTCTCGCATGCGTTGTCTTAACGCATCATAATCAATACTTTTTATATTATTTATATAATTCTTGAATTCTATCGAATATGCTTTGATCAGTGAATCCGAACCTAACTTATAGACTTCATTGTTGAAAACACGATGAAAATACCATTGTTCATTATAATGGGAAAATGGATTCCCACCAAAATGATTTTCAAAACGTTCTTCTTCATATTCATTATGAAGAATCTTCATGTTCTCAAGATCATAATAAATAATTTTATATGGCTGATGGAAATATGATATAAAAACATACGTCTTTTCATTAATTGCAACAAGATCATGTACAGCTAGTAAATCGGAATCTGTAACCTTAATAGTTTTAACATGATTACCCTGTAAATCATAAATGAATAACAAACCAAAACCGTTTAACAGTTCTAAATTTTCTGTAATAGGATTGATAACCATCTTATCAAATCGTTGCCATTCTCCCGGCCCCTGCCCTGTTTTGTCTAATTTAAAAATAAAATTACCTGCTTCGTCAAAAACATAGACAACACAATTGGACCCAATAGGTGTATCTGCATAATAATATCTATTGTTATAAAAAGTGAATGTAGGTCCTCTTCTACCATCAATCAAAACATCATCATTTGTTTCCAAAGGAATCAATTCGATATGCGTAAAATAATCGAAGAGCGACGCCTTTTGTGGGTTATTTAGGTCAACTTCTATTCGATTGTCCTTGATGGTATAATGTACAACACCATCTTTAACAAACGATTCGTCATTACCGGTATCGCCAGTTGTGTGTTGTTTGGAGCGGACACAACAAGTGCAGACTAACAGAATTATTAAAGCTTTTATTTTCATTTTATTTCAATTAAATTGTTTTCAAATAAAATGTCAGGGGGAATTTCCCCCCTGACAAAAATACAGAATATTCTTATTACCAAGCGTAACACCAATCATTTGGATTTCCAGTAGCCTCGCAGTAGCCATCAATTTGATCGTAACATTTTCCGTACCCATAGCTGCTACACTCAATAGTTGCCCCATCTCCACCTACAATAAGTTTGGTGTCTTGTTTCGAAAGTTTTTTGCCCACCAAACGATTGAGAGCAATTTCATTCATTTTTGCCATAATATATTGATTTTATGGTTTATAAATTATTTCTTTTCCGCAAGAAACCGACAATAAATTACTGTCTGCTTTTTACCCTGTTCCGTTTAGCGGAATAAACGTCAGGGAACCGCAAGTTCGAATCATACCACTTGAATGATCAATCTGCATGATTCCTGTTACCGGATATCCGGCGGTTGCATGGACTATGCAACCTTTGCCCCACTCCGACCTTGCGGCTACCTGCCGGAGTGGGCAAAAAAACTGCCCGAATAAAGTATAAAAGCCGATGCAGTTTAAAATATCCGGCTACTGGTTTTCGTTTATCAAACCGCAAATAAACTAAATCGAAAACGACATTATAAGGTGCCGAAATGACAAAAATAGCAGATTTTCCAAAAAAGAAAAAATAAATCAATAAAAAAAACAGAAAAGACAGAAAAAATCCCCATATCTCCTGATATAATCCTGCATCACCCCAATTACTTATTCGTAGTTGAATTGGATAAATAGCTTGACTGTATAATATTAATTTCATAAATATTTTTATCTATATATTTACAAAGAAATTTATAATAAATTATTTTTTAAACTATTTTCAAAAATTATTATGCAAAAATAAGGTGAATTAAAACAATACTACTTGCATTTTATGAATAAAATTAGTACTTTTGTGCATTAAAATATTTAAATATTCAATAAATATGGATACGATAGGCAGAAGAATTCGAAAATTTAGAGAAGAGAGAGGAATAACTCAGGAAAATATCGCGGATGAAATGGGCATTATGCAAAGTAGCTATGGCAGATTGGAAAAGAATGATAACAGGCTTACTGCCACTAAATTAATAAAAATTTCGGAGATACTTAAAGTATCGGTTGCTACATTTTTCGGCGAAAAAGCAACGAATGTCATTCACGAAAATAATGGCGATAATGCGCAAGCACATATTGAAACACTCATTCAACAAGACAAAGACCATATTGAATCTTTAAGAGAAGAAATCAGGTTTTTGCGTAAAATAATAGATGAAAATTTAAAACTATCAATATGAAAATATTCAACAAATTTCCCCGTACCTTTTGGGTGGCTAATTCCATCGAATTATTTGAGCGTTGGGCGTGGTACGGATTTTTTATGCTGTTTGCCAATTACCTGACCGGGTCGTCGGATTTAGGCGGATTGGAGTTTTCACAAAGCCAGAAAGGGCTGATTATGGGGGTAGGGACAGGTATCCTTTATTTTCTACCTGTGCTTACCGGCGCTATTGCCGACCGCTACGGATATAAGAAAGTGCTTGCGCTGGCATTTGTAATTTATGCCTCGGCTTTTGCGCTTTTTCCGCAGGTGTCGTCGTTTGTGGCGGTATTTAGCATGTACATCTATTTAGCATTGGGAGCGGCGTTGTTTAAACCGATTATTTCGGCTACGATTGCCAAGACGACAACGGAGGAGACATCTTCCATCGGGTTTGGCATTTTCTATATGATGGTCAATATCGGCGCCTTTTTCGGGCCGATGGTAACGCTCTTGTTTAAAGGGCAGTCGCAGATGATTTTTTATGTATCGGCGCTGATCATCTTAGTCAATTTTATCCTGCTGTTGTTTTACAAAGAACCGATGCAGGTTGCCGAACCGGAACAGGCTGTCGACAAAAAACAAACTTCACTTCTACAGGATTTCGGCGGGATATTCCGCAATATGGCAAGCATATTTAAAGATCCCGGATTTATTGTTTTCCTGTTGATTGTAGCCGGTTTCTGGTCAATGTACTATCAATTATTTTTCACGCTACCTGTTTTTATTTCCCAATGGGTGGATACAAGTGTGATGTACAGTTTCTTTGAGGCGCATATTCCTTTTTTCAGCGCAAATTACAGTGTTGCGCCGGGTGTTATGGATGCGGAATTTGTAACCAATTTTGATGCGCTTTATATTATTTTGCTCCAGATTGTGGTTTCGACGGTTGTGATGCGATGGAAACCGCTTCATTCAATGATGGCAGGCTTTTTAGTATGTTCGATTGGGATGGCGCTGACGCTGTTTTCTCAGAATGTGCTTTTTACGATGGTAGCGCTTCTGATTTTTTCTATCGGTGAGATGTCGGGGTCTCCCAAAATTACGGAGTATATCGGGCGGATAGCGCCCAAGGATAAGAAAGCGCTTTATATGGGTTATTCGTTTATCCCTGTTTTTCTGGGGAGTAACCTGGCGGGAATCATTTCGGGAAGTGTC
>Ga0082212_10005519_pt1 | contig 17218 bp, 14 predicted proteins | sample TergutNt197P3_FD_71548 | JGI IMG/M metagenome (GOLD analysis project Ga0082212, IMG submission 71548) | Neocapritermes taracua P3 segment gut microbial communities from Petit-Saut dam, French Guiana - Nt197 P3 | ecosystem: Host-associated > Arthropoda: Insects > Digestive system > Gut ... | reverse complement strand
TTATTTTTTGTCTTATTCATCTCGGATATAGTCAAAACATTATAGGGTATATTTGTACGCATAATAATTTTTTCCTCTCCTCGTTTTATAGTATGAATAGATTTATCCGCTTTGCAATCTCCTTTTTATTTTTTATTATTTTATATATTATACAATAAAATCCCGCAAAATGATACATCTAAATTGTTAATTTTGCATAAAAATTTATCTGAAAAAACTATTGAATAATTCGTTGATTTGTGGTATAATATATACAAACGTAAAGGAGATGTTTTTGATATGGGAGATATAGATATTGTTAAACTTATTCCGTTTTTGATACCGCTTTTGGTTATAGAGCTTGGGCTTATAATTTTCGTTATTGTTGATATAATAAAAAAGAAAAAAACGAAGAATTTAAATCCGTTAATCTGGATTTTAATATCAGTTTTATTATCATCGACATTTATCGGCCCGGTTTTATATATTATATTCGGCAGAACGGAAGCTGAAGTAAAAGACGACGACGATGATATATGAAATTAAAATCAAAATTTACTGGGGGAGGTATTATGAACGACGCTTTAAAACTTATTAATCTCACTAAAACTTTTTCGGCTAAAAATCAAAACAAAATAATTGCCGTAAATAATCTTAATCTGACGATTCCCCACGGTTCGGTTTACGGGTTTCTCGGAAGAAACGGCGCAGGGAAAACTACTACGCTTAAAATGATAACCGGATTATCAAAACCTACTGACGGAGAAATATATATTTACGGAAACAAAATAGAGTTCGGTAAACCCGCGTCTTATAAAAACATCGGGTTTTTGCCCGATGTGCCTGAGTTTTATTCTTTCATGACTGCACGTGAATATCTGTTTTTATGCGGCAGGCTGCATAAAATGTCCGACGACGCGATTAAAAGCAAAATCAGGGAAATATTTGAGCTTATCAATTTCGATAAAAAAAGGCTTAGAAATAAAATCTCGACTTTTTCAAGAGGCATGAAACAAAAACTCGGCATAGCCGTCGCCCTTATAAATTCGCCGGATTTAATCATGCTTGACGAACCCACGTCCGCTCTTGACCCTATCGGCAGAAAAGAAACTATAAATATAATAAATTCTTTGAAAGGCAAATATACTGTGGTGTTTTCTACGCATATACTTACGGACGTTGAACGCGTCTGCGACAGGATTGCGTTGATAGAGAAAGGCAGTCTGATTCTTGACGGCAGTATAAACGATATAAAATCGCAGTATTCAGATTTAAACGATACTCTGCAAATATCAATCATGGAAAATACAGACGGGGATTTTCAGAATTTTCTGTCTTTGGTAAATAATACAGATTATATTAACTATACGGAACATAGCATTGATTCGGAACGTCAAAATATTATTCACGTTTCGTTTAAAACACCGGACAGAAAAAAATCGGGAGAGGAAATCCCGAAATTAATAAGCGAAAATAATTTATCTCTCGTCAGGTTCGATTTTGACGAAACAAACCTCGAAGATATATTTGTTTCCGCGACGGCTGATATAAATAAAACAGATAAAACGGAGGTGACGGTGTAATTTTATGAACGGTTTTGTTTTATTTTTTAAAAAAGAAATAATCGAATTGATAAAAACAGTAAAAGGAATTGTTCTTGCGGTTATATTTTTAGTTCTGGGGATAAGCTCGCCGCTTTTGACAAAGCTCACTCCGGAAATTGTAAAAATGGCGTTAGCCGACGCTGCGCCGGAAGAAGCTGAAGTAATGACCGCGCTTATTTCTAACCCGGATTCCAAAGCGAGCTACGAGCAATTTTTCGGGAATTTCAACACGATTGGCTTATTAGCGGTGATTATAGTTTTCGCCGGAATCGTCGCAAACGAAAAATCAAGGAATACTGCGGCTTATATACTCACGAAAAATATTTCGAGAGTGCAGTTTATCCTGTCAAAATTTATATCGTCGGTCGTTTTTGTTTTTGTTTCGCTCGTTTTGGCTATGGGTACTCAGATACTTTACACGAATTTTTTGTTTGACGATAATTTTACGGATATAAAATATGTTTTGTTATTTTTCACGCTGTTGTTTTTATATCTGATATTTATGCTTACGATAGTTTTATTCTCAAGCGTTTTGACAAAAACCGTGACTTCGGCGACATTTCTGGCGTTTCTGATTTTTATCGCGTTTAATATTTTAGGCTCGATACCGAAAATCGGCAAATATATGCCGCCGGATATAAATAATTTCGGGATTATCACGCAGGCAAAAAATATAAGCGATTTAACAGTAAATATTGTCATAACGGTGATATGCTCGGTAATATTTGTTTTCTCAAGCGTAAAAATATTTAACCGGCAGGAATTGTGATTGTAATAAAAACGTAAGAATTCTGTAATGCATATGTAACCTAAATATATTAGAATAATAATAAAGATAAGGAGGTGGTTGATTATGATATTCGGGAAAATAAAAGAAACAGCCGTTAAAATCTGGAACATCAAAACGGGAAATACGAATAAATATAAAATACTGAAAATTGTCCTCGTCGCTTTTTTCCCGGTTTTGCTTGCATTTACTACGGAATTGAACCATACGCAGTCTGTTTTGGGGCTTTTACTTCGTATCTGCAATAATCCGAATGCGTTTATATTCTCCGTTTTGATTATATCATGCGTGTTCACGGGTATATTTTTTATAACAAGGTCGGTCACTTTCAGCATACTTATAAACTGGGTCGCTTTCTATACTTTTTCATGGGTTGAATATTTCAAGTTTATCGCGAGCGGGACGCATTTTGTCGTAACTGATATGGCTATGATAGGCAACGCCTCGGATATGACGAAATTTACAACGGTCAATATATGGCTTATATTTAATTTAAACATGCTGATAATGATTTTATACACAGCCGCCGCTTTTTTATTAAATATAAAAATAAAATTCAAATTCGCGAAAAGTTTTCTTATCGGTTTCGCGTGTATAGTGATATTCGCTGATTTTATCGCTTTCCCTGCCTTTACGTTAAAAGTATATTCTTTTTTCGATATAGAAAATTCCGAGAGCGTAAATTCTTTTACGGATAACGATAAATTCGACGACATGAATTTTATCCCGTATTTTATCGGGTCGGCGACAAACCTGTTTACATACGCGATTAAAGAACCCGAAAATTACTCTGAAGAAACCGTTAAAAATATATTAAAGCCCGGAGATAAAAAAATCGCCGGAACAGACGGAGATTTTGAAACCGAAAAAGTAAATATTATATATATATTGTCTGAATCTTTTGCGGATTTCAGAATTTTCGAATCTGAGAATTATAACGGTAAGCTGGATTGGGTCTATACGAATTTTGATATTATGAAAAACGAAGGATTCAACGGTATCTGCGTCGTGCCGACATTCGGGGGATATACGGCGAGGTCGGAATTTGAGCTGATGTTCGGTTTGCCGTTAAAATCAATCGGGAATCCCGCGCTGCCGCATAACAAACTAAAATACGAAAACCCGGAGAATATATCCGCGCTCCCTGAGTTTTACCAGCAGAACGGATATAATACGACATATATACACCCTTTCAGCAAAACTTTTTATAACCGCGACGAAATATACTCAAAATACGGGTTCGACAACATGATTTTTGACGATAACATCAAATTATATCTGCCCCAGCCGGAAAATCAGATAAATTATTTCAGAAAGTATATAAACGACAAAACGGTTTTTGACTGTATAATAAATCAAATAAAAAATTCCGACGAACCTGAGTATATCATGGCTACGACAATGCAGAACCATGTCCCCTACTCTGACACCGACCCCGAAATAGAACACGACGAATCGGGCATATGCATAAAAATCGACAACGAATATAAATATTATCTTGAGGGCATAAACGAGACTGACAAAGCCGTGGGATATTTAAAAGAGCAACTGGAGAATATAGAAAAAAAATGCGTAGTGATATTTATAGGCGACCATTTCCCGTTTTTTATATCGGACAGTAATAAATATAAAGAGCTTGGCATAAATTCAAAAAACTGCGACGCGTTATATGAGCAGAGTTATTTTGTATGGGCGAATTTTGATTTTGATTTTACAAATTCGGAACTTGAAGAATATGATAAAATTTCGTTGTTTTATCTGCCGAATATAATAACGAAAATACAGGGGCTTCCGAAAACGCAGATAATAAACACGGTTTTAGGCGAAATCGAAAATTCCCCGGTGTATTCGCAGTTTGCGGGCAGTTCGGAAAAAGAAACGCATAAAAACGAAATTCTTGACATGCTGACCTATGATTTGATTCTTGATAAAAAATACGCGTTGAAATAATAAATGTTTTGAAACTTAATGTAGGGCACGGCGACCCCGACGTGCCGCCGTCAAAAACCCACGTAAAATCAGATTTGCGGCGTGCCGGGTCGTCACGCCCTACAAATTATATTCCAAGGTTTTCGTCAGTCCTAACAAATTCAAAATAACCAAAAACAGAGTGAAAAATATTCGCTCTGTTTTTAATTTTATTCTTGACTTAACCGATTGTATAATATATAATATATATTGTCGGGTTTTGTAAAATTTACGTTAAATTAAAACAAAATAAAAGTAAAAACAAGAAATAAAGAAACGAGGATTATATTATTTATGGATGTTTTTTCTGTGTTGACTTTAATAGGGGGTCTGGCTCTTTTTTTGTACGGCATGACGGTCATGGGCGAAGGGCTTGAAAAACTATCGGGCGGGAAATTAGAGAAAATACTTGAAAAATTCACGAACAGACCTATAAAAGGGGTCGCATTGGGGACAATGGTGACGGCTTTGATACAATCCTCCTCGGCAACTACGGTTATGGTCGTCGGATTTGTTAATTCCGGGATTATGAAACTGTCGCAGACGGTCGGGATAATAATGGGGGCAAATATCGGGACGACTATAACGGCATGGATATTATCGCTCGGCGGTATAAAAAGCGACAATATTTTTTTGAAAATGCTCAAGCCCGATAATTTTTCTCTGATATTCGCGGCTATCGGGGTTGTATTCTATGTTTTTATGAAAAAAGGGAAAAAAGGCGACATAGGGCAGATTTTTTTAGGGTTTACGGTTTTGATTTACGGAATGCATATGATGAGTTCCGCAGTCGCGCCGCTTAAAACAAATCCGCAGTTTATTGACCTTATGAAAATGGTGGATAACCCCAAGCTTGGAATAACCGTTGCCGTAATCGGTGTACTGATAGGAACGCTGATAACAGCGATAATCCAGTCGTCGTCGGCTTCCGTCGGGATACTTCAGGCGATAATGATAACTAACCCTATGAAATTCAATATCGTTTTCCCGATTATATTAGGTCAAAATATCGGCACGTGCGTAACTGCTTTATTGTCGTGTATAGGCACAAGCAAAAACGCCAAACGCGCCGCTTTTATACACCTTTATTTTAATTTACTGGGAACATTTATATTCCTTGTTTTGATTTATTCGTTAAACGCGGTAATACGTTTCCAGTTCTGGAATATGGAAATGACCGCCGTAACCATAGCTATAACCCACACATGCTTTAATATTTTCAGTACGGTAATATTCTTCCCGTTTATCAGGATTTTTGAAAAACTTGCGCGTATGACTATAAAAGACGATAAAAACGCCGAAGTCCAAATTAATTATGCCGAAGTTCTCGACGCAAGATTTTTGTCTTCCCCGTCGTTTGCCCTTAACCAATGCAAATCGACCGTGCTGGATATGGCGAAAACAGCAGAAAAAAATTTACATATATCGTTTGACATGCTTTGGGATTATAATCCAGAATCCAAAGTCACATTGAATGAGAACGAAACAAAAATAGATATACTTCAAGACAGGCTGAGCGATTATCTGATTAAATTAACGGACAAAAATTTAACTACCCCCGAAAGCCGCAACGTGTCAAAATACCTGCACTCGATAAACGATTTTGAGAGAATAGGCGACCACGCCGTAAATATATTTGAAATAACCGAAAATATAGAAAAACACGGCGTAGTATTTTCCAATCAAGCCAAAACCGAGCTTAAAATATTAATTCAGGCGACAAAAGATATATTAAACATAGCGATAAGCGCGTTTGAATCCGACGATATTGATTTTTCGGCAAACGTCGAGCCTCTTGAAGAAGTTATTGATTTAATATGCGACACGTTAAAAACGCGCCATGTTGAGCGTCTCAAGAACGGCGACTGTTCGATTGAAACGGGAGTCGTGTTTAATGATTTAATCGCCAACTTCGAGAGAATATCCGACCATTGCTCAAATGTGGCGTTGTATATAATAGAACTCAAAGCCGAGCAATATAAATCGCATGAATATACGCATAGGATAAAAGAAGGCGGTCAGGGGTATTTTCAGCAAAAATATGATGAGTATATAGAAAAATATTACGCTTTGATATAAATTAAAACAGAGGGGATTTATGGATAAAAATAAAATAATCGCCCTGCGTATGCAAAGGCAATATCTTACGAATAGTAAAAAAGCAAATAACGAAGAATATGCTCTTTTGTTCAGAGATATGTCGCCTGTGCCGGTCAGATACTGGAGCGCGCCGGGAGACCCTCCGAGTATATCGTCACGGGCGGATTTTGACGATTTTGAGCATAATTTTAAACTCCGGAAAAACAGGGATATTATAAAAGGCAGATTCCAGAACGGTTCTGTCGGTTATATTTCTTTTGACGAGTTTGAGCTTTTTATCGGATTATATAAAAAAGAAATACCCAGATTGTCGCGTATGCAGTTTGAACTGCTTGATTTAATCGAGCATGAGGACGGCATAACTATCGGCAGAATGAAACAGGCAACGGGCTGGTTTGTAAAAAATATAACGCCGGAACTGCATAAACTTCAGGAAGCTTTCCTGATTTTCGAGGACCAGACAGATAACGAGGGCGACAGAATGTGGTTTACTTTGGAAAGCGTTTTCCCCGAAGTCGATATAAAAAAATATACGAGGCTTGAATCGTTGAAAATTGTTCTGAAGCGATTCGCGAAATTAAACGTATTATTTGATGCGTCGATGGCACGGTCGTTTTATAAGTTAAATTTAAACGATATTAAACAAGCCGCGGACGCACTTTTAAATTTGGGTGAATTTGTGGATTATGACGGCGGGTATATGCTAAAATCAGACTATAATTTTTTGAACAGCCCCGAAAGCGACGGTTTAACGCCGCCAAAGTCTGTTATTGTAATGCACAGGAACGATTTTTTAGTCAAATCAAACGAAAACAGGGAAAATCAGTCTCCAAGATTGCTTAAAGATAGATTTAAACATGATAAATACGGTGTTTTGCAATATATTTTAATCGACGGCGAATTTCACGGTGCATTGCTTGGCAATTTCAAGTTCGGGCCTGCGATTCTCGAAGATATTATATTGGATTTGCCCGACAATGAAAAAATTTCACGTAAAACCGAAATTTTGGACGCGGTTTACGAGCATCACGACAGGGAGGCAAGCCCGTTGAAACGATATTGCGGAGAATAAAAATAATATATAAATTTGTAGGGGCGACCCTGTGTGGTCGCCCTTGTGAAAATTTTACGCAATGCAAATTTGGAGGGACGACCGCCCCCGGTCGTCCGTGGAAATAAGTCCAGTGTTGGCAATTAATCCACGGACGACCGGGGCGGTCGTCCCTACGGTTTGTTTAATTCATTTTTAATATCCCATGTTTTTCTTCTTTTTTCTTTGTTGACCTATTATGATTATTATTACTCCTAAAACTACGAGTACGGCGGCGATTATCGGGAATAAGAATATATTATCGCTTGACGAGCCTCTTATATCAGTCCATAATTCGTCGATTTTTTTGTTTATATCTTCGGGGAGATTTACAAACATCTCGGTTTTTTCAAGTATATCATCGTCTGGATATGCGAGTTCGTCTTCTATTATGTCTTCGTCGAGTAATTCATACGCGGCTTGATTCGGGGTTGAATATCCTATATATTCGCTGTTGACTGCCGCTATTTCGGCTTCGCACATGAAATTTATAAACGCTTCGGCGTTTTCTTTGTTTTTCGCGCCTTTCGGAATACACATAGAATCGACAAACCTGTTTGTCCCCTCCTCCGGATATACCGCGTCAAGGTCGGGATTGTCGTCTATCATCGTCAAAGCGTCACCCGCGTAATACGGCGCAATCCACGCTTCTTCGCTGCCCATTTTATTAAAGATTTCGTCCATGTAATATCCCTGTAATAAATCTTTTTGCTTTTTGAGTTCTTCCGCCGCTTCCTCAAGTTCGCTTATATTTTCCGTGTTGAGCGAATATCCCAGCCTTTTTAACGAGATACCGAAAGCGTCCCTTGAATTGTGGAACATGATTATTTTGCCTTTATAATCTTCGTCCCAGAGAATATCCCAGCTTTCAACAGGTTTTGTCACGTATTTTGTGTTATATATCAAGACTACCGTTCCCCATGTGTAGGGTATAGAATACGCGTTTGTGGGGTCAAAATCGAGATTTTTATATTCTTCCATAATATTTGCGTAATTTGGCACGTTGCTGAAATCTATTTTTTCGAGCAGGTCTTCTTTTATTAAACGGCTTATCATATAATCCGACGGGATTATTACGTCGTAATTCGCGCCGCCGCTCTTTAATTTAGAATACAGTTCTTCGTTTGTGGCGTAAGTCGTATAATTGACTTTTATTCCGGTTTCTTTCTCAAATTCTTTTATGACGTTTATATAATCATCGGCGTCGGTGCAGATATATTCCCCCCAGTTATAAACGTTTACGACTTGTTTATTGCTTTCGCAGCCTGTGGAAAATATAACAGGTATTATAGTTGTCAATACTAAGACAATCAATAAAATTTTCGCAATATTTTTTTGCATTTATTTTTATCCTCCTTGACTAATATATTTGAATTCTCTTTTTTTCGTGTCGCGTATATCTTTTATATTCATGAAAACAAGCAGCATAAGCACTATAACAAACATAATCGCCGATAAAGCGTTTATTTCAGGGCTTATCTGTTTTCTTGTCATTGAATATATAGTTATGGGTAACGTCTGCATTTCAGGTCCGGACGTAAATAAACTTATTACAACGTCGTCGATAGAATAAGTGAACGCCATTAAAAATCCGCTCACGATTCCCGGAAATATTTCCGGCAGGATAACTTTGAAAAACGCCTGATACGGATTGCACCCCAAATCCAGCGCGGCTTCGTACTGGTAACGGTCAAGCTGCCGCAGTTTCGGCATGAGATTTAATATAACATACGGGATACTGAACGAAATATGCGCGATAATAAGCGTTGAAAACCCACGGTCGAAATTAATAAAAGCGAACAAAAGCATAAAAGATACGCCCGTGATTATTTCAGGGTTTAGTATAGGCAGATATGTTATGTTCATGATGACGGTTTTCGCCGCTTTTTTCATAGAATATATCCCGATTGCCGCCGCTGTGCCGATTATCGCCGCTATCACCGACGAAATTAACGCAAGCACGAGAGTGTTTATCAGAGACGAAATAATTAATTCGTTGTGAAATAGTTTTTCGTACCAGCCGAAAGTAAACCCGCTCCATACAGATTTGCTTTTTGATGAATTGAACGAGAATATAATCAGGATAAAAATCGGGATATAGAGAAATAAAAATATCAGAAACATATATCCGGACGAAAATATTTTTTTTGTCTTTCTCATACAATCATGCCCTCCGTTTCGTCCGCGTCAAACTGATTCAACAGAGCCATGCTCAATAATATAAATATCATCAGAATAAACGAAATCGCCGAGCCGAGCTGTAAATTATAAGTCGTGCCTAATACTAACTGCTCTATTAAATCCCCGACTAAAAAATTCGCTCCTCCGCCAAGCATTCGGGATATTACAAACGTGCTTACGGACGGCACAAATACCATCGTTATGCCGCTCAATATCCCCGGTTTCGACAACGGCAGTACGACTTTCGATATGACCCCCATAGTGTTCGCGCCTAAATCCTGCGCTCCTTCTATCAATGATTTATCTATTTTTATCATGACCGTATATAACGGCAGTATCATAAACGGCAGATAATTATACACCATGCCTAAAACTACCGCTCCGCCGGTGTTGATTATCTGGATATGACCTAATCCCGCAAATGCGGCGAACTGGTTCGCCCAGCCGTCTATTTTTTCAAGCAACGTCATAAGCGCGTATGTTCTTAAAATAAAATTCATCCACATAGGCAGCATTATAAGCATCATCATGATTTTTTGCATTCCCGGAGTCATGCGCGACATGATAAAAGCAAACGGGTACGCTAATATCAGGCATATAGCCGTGGCAATCAATCCGAGTAAAACGCTGCGGACAAATACCGGACCGAATTTCGCTACGTCCGATATATTCACAATCGTAAAATCCCCATTATTATTCGTGAATGCGTAATACCCTACCAAAAACAACGGAATCAAAGTAAACGCCGCCGCCCATATTATATATGGCGTCGCGGGCAATCTTGACTTAAATATCATTTATGTTAACTTCCTCATCGTCTGTAATATGTGAAATCTCGCCGACTTCATACGGTTCGTATTCTTCGCCGGTCTTTTTCATTATATGTATGTTCTGCGGAGAAACGTTCATTCCCGTCACTTCGCCGACATTTAACGCAGTAGTCGAGTGCGCTATCCACTTGAACCCAAAAGAATCTATTATCATTTCATAGTGTATACCTTTGAAAATAACTGCCTCGACTGTGCCTATTATATTTTTTTCGGAAGGCTTTTCTATTATAATATCTTCCGGACGGATAACAACGTCCACCCTTTCCATTGGTTTGAAACCGCCGTCTATACAATCAAAATAATTCCCGCCGAATTCTATAAAATAATCTCTGTGCATTATCCCGTCGATTATATTGCTTACACCGATAAATTTCGCGACAAAAGCGTTCGCGGGTTCGTTATATATATCTTCAGGCGCGCCGATTTGCTGTATTTCGCCGTTGTTCATGACGACGATAGTGTCAGACATAGTTAAGGCTTCTTCCTGGTCGTGGGTGACATATACAAAAGTTATGTTTAATCTCTGCTGGATTTTTTTAAGTTCTGTCTGCATTTCTTTTCTGAGTTGCAAATCAAGTGCGCCTAACGGCTCGTCAAGCAATAAGACCCTTGGGTGGTTTATTAAAGCCCTTGCGATTGCGACCCTTTGCTGCTGACCGCCGGACAGAGAATTTACGTCTCTTGGCTGAAACCCGCTCAGATTCACAAGCTCAAGCATTTCATATACCCTTGTCCTGATTTCGGGTTCTTTGACTTTTTTCAATCTTAACCCGAACGCCACGTTTTCATATACGTTCAAATGAGGGAATAATGCGTATCTCTGGAATATCGTATTTACCTGACGAAGATGCGGCGGTACGCCGTTTATTTTTTTGTTGTCGAAATAAACATAGCCTGTCTGAGGCTCGGTAAACCCGCCGATGATTCTTAAAGTCGTGGTTTTACCGCAGCCGGACGGGCCTAAAAGCGTGACAAATTCTTTGTCGTGAATATCCAGATTAATTCCTTTTAATACTTTCACGACCCCGTAATTGACCTCGATATTTTCAAGTTTAATAATTAAATTATTATCCAACTTATTGTTTTACCTCCGAAATAAATAGGAACAAACTAACAAAAATCAATATAACATAATTTTCAGAAAGTTTCAAATAACTTTCATAAATGAATTGTAAATTTTTCGCCGGAATACGACAAAATTATACAATGTTTTATAATTGATTTATTCATATATAATATTGTATAATAAAATAAAAAATTATAGGTGTAATTATGAAAAAAATCAAAAAATTTAAACGTATATCAATAGCATTATTTATCGCATTGCTGCCTAATTTATTTTTGGTTTCATGTACTGATAAACCCATTGATATTAAAGAAAGTATAGAAAATAATATGTCAGAATCAACTATTATCGAAACAACTGAAATAAACGAACCCGAAATTTCAAAAATAATTTTCGAGGGGGATTTTTCTGAAGCGTTTCCAAATCCTGAAAGAGGGTTTTATAAACGGCTTCAAATTACCGAAAAAATTGATTTCGAATATGTCAAAAATCTCAATATAAGTATTGTCCACAGTTATATTGATATATATTCTTATTACGGTTTAGACGCTGATAATATATGGTCTGACAATATAACTGAAGAATTGCCGCCGGTTTTATTGGAGAGCCTGCAAAACGGTTTGGACGCGGTACGCAACGCGGGATTGAAAGTTATACTCCGTACGGCTTATGCATGGGACTGGACTCCTCCGATTTTTGAGCATTGGGATATTGTGAAAAGTCATATCGCTCAAATCAACGAAATAATATCGAGAAACGCCGATGTTGTAATGGCTCTTGAAACGGGGATTCTCGGACCTTGGGGAGAATGGCACAGCGACGGCATATATACAGATTCAAATTCAAAAGAAGGCGCGGAGTTTCGTTATGAACTTTATAAATATATTTTAGACACAACTCCCGACTCTGTTCCGGTATGTCTGCGTTATCCGTATTTTATAAAAGAAATGCTCTATTTCGGAAATCAGCCTTTTGAAGGACAAACCGAAATGACGGAAGCGCAACTTGACAGAATCGGTTATCATGACGATTCGTTTATGACTGATATAAACGACTGGGGGTCGTATAATCCAAGAGATATTTGGTGGGGAAAAGAGAGCGGCTTATCGAATAATAAAGCTACAAATAACATGCTGAGAGAGTGGATGTATGATATACGCACTTCTACCGGAGGCAATATTTTAATGGGCGGCGAAACAGAATGGGACGATAAAGCGACGCTTAAACACGAAAACAGCGTTGAACCTCTAAGAGTTTTAACAGAAATGGCTGATATGCATACTACTTACATGAACACGGACTACAATCCCGAACATATCAATCTCTGGAAAGATACCGATGTGCAAGCGTCGGATATAGGCGAACGTTTGGAAAGCATTTACGACCGAATAGAACGCAGATTGGGTTATCGTTTAAGACTGACAGAAATTGAAATGACGACGGCTCAGACAGTCGGCGGCGAATTTAAAATAAATCTACAGATAATTAACGACGGATTTTCCGGTATTGTAAAATTTCGTTCGGTATATATAGTTTTAGACGACAAAAATTCTCAAAACCGTTATCAATTTCTTTTGGATAATATTGACGTTAGAATGTGGCAGTCGGGAATAAATAATTTCGATGAATCTTTTGATTTGAATGAAAATATACCGAAAGGCGTATATACAGTCGCGCTCTGGCTGCCGGACAACGCTGAAAATCTGCGTATGCGTCCGGAATATTCGGTGAGGTTCGCGAACAAAAATATCTGGGACAGCAAAAACGGCTATAATATACTTGGCGAATTGGTTGTTTATTGATTGTATATTTACAAGTTGAAAAAAGTAACATAATCCGACTCCCCCCTGTCGCTACGGCGACATCCCCCCTCGCAAGTACGCGAAGGGGGCAAAGAAGCAATCCCAAAGCCCCCTTCGTTTACGAGGGGGGAAGCGACGAAGTCGCGGGGGGAGTTGTTTTTTAATTGTTTTATTATATATCAACCAGCGTAAAAAATCACAGGCGGGAAAATATATCCCGCCTGCGGTTTTTTTATATTTATAAAAATTATCTCTTTGAAAACTGGGGAGCGCGTCTTGCGGCTTTGAGACCGTATTTCTTTCTCTCTTTCATGCGCGGGTCGCGGGTCAAAAATCCCGCTTTTTTTAATACGCTCCGGTATTCTTCGTCTGACTGCAGCAAAGCTCTGGCAACGCCTAATCTTATAGCCCCGGCTTGTCCCGATACCCCGCCGCCTATGACAGAACAGAATATATCGAATTTGCCGACCGTGTCGGTCACTCCGAACGGCTGGTTTACTATGAGTTTAAGAGTTCCAAGACCGAAATAATCGTCGATGTCCCTTTTATTTATTTTAACAACGCCGCTGCCCGGTAATAAACGGACTCTGGCGATTGATTTTTTTCTTCTTCCTGTTCCGTAAAAATAGGGTTTTACAGGTTTATCCATTATTATAATCCTCCAATAATTATTAATTTATTATATTTCGTATGGGACGGGTTTTTGAGCGGCTTGTTTATGTTCGGGTCCCCTGTAGATTTTCAGACGGTTTATGCTCAAATCGCCGATTTTGTTGTGCGGAAGCATGCCTTTGACCGCAAGCCGTACGGCTTTTTCGGGGTTGTTTTTCATCATGTCTTTGTATTTTTCTTCTTTGAGACCGCCTACATATCCCGAATGGGTATAGTGGATTTTTTGCTGAAGCTTGTTTCCCGTAAGCACGGCTTTTTCAGCGTTGATTATAATAACGAATTCGCCGCAGTCAACATGAGGGGTAAATTCGGGGCGGTGTTTGCCTCTTAATATATTTGCGGCTTTGACTGCGGTTTTACCTAAAGGTATTCCGGCTGCGTCAATAATATGCCATTTTCGCGTAAGCGTTTCTTTTTTTGCCATAAACGTGGACATCTATTTTTTCCTCCGTAATAAAAATAATAAAAATATTTACTTGATTTAATTGTTTTTGTTGTTAGTTTAATTGTTTTACGCGGACGACCGGGGGCGGTCGTCCCTACAATTTTTTTGCCGACCTATATATTATATACATTGTTTTTGCTTTTGTCAAGGGGTATACGCAAAAAAACGCAAAAATTTTTATATTATCTTCGTTTTTCTCCGTTTTTCTTTTGATATAATCGCATTTGCTTGATTTTTATTTCAGATTTGAAAAAATAATTTTTATTTATTGTTGAAATTCCGCAAAAAATGTGTTATTATGTATGTGTAAAATCAAATTAAAATTTATTTTTTAAAATTAAATAAAGAAAGGTAAAATTGTATGAAAAGTAAATTAAACGCAACAAAACTCCTGTCAGCTCTTATAATATTGACTATGATATTCAGTTTGTTCGCCGTTATGCCGATGACGGTGAGTGCGATAGCTCCATTAGCTCCGAGCGACCTTACGGCGACGGTGGACGAAAACGGCATAACCCTGACTTGGACGGACAATTCAAACGATGAGATGGCTTTTAGTATCGAAAGAAAAGACAATATCAGCGCCTTTGTACAAATAGCTACTGCTCCGGCTAATCAAACTTCCTATACGGACGAAACGGCGGAATCGGGCAGAACATATATCTACAAAGTGGGTGCAATTAAGCTTTGGGAGGGAATAACTTATTCCAACCAAGTCACCGTTACAATGAGCGGCGATTTGTCTGCTTATATAAGCCCGACAAACGTGGTTTTTGTAAAAGGCACCGACAGCGATATTACTCTGACCGTAGATTTAGCCGGCTATACCCCGCAGGCTATCAAAAACGGCGACTACACGCTTCAGCCGGGAACGGATTTCGTTCTCGTCGACAGCAGTACCGCTATATTGAAAGCGTCTTATCTCAATTCGCTTGACGCTGGGTTTCAAACGATTACTTTTGAATTCAACGGCGGCGTAAATCCTACGCTGAAAGTAACGGTCATAGGTACAAGTGCAACGGGGGCTACTGTCAGCCCGACAAGCGTGATTTTTGAAAAAAACAACAGCGGCAATATTACTCTGACCGTAAATTTAGCCGGCTATACCCTGCAGGCTATCAAAAACGGCGACTACACGCTCCAATCCGGAACGGATTTCGTTTTCGTCGACAGCAATACCGCTATATTAAACGCGTCTTATCTCAATTCTCTTGACGTTGGAGTTCACACGCTTAGTTTTAATTTCAGCGGCGGCGTAAATCCCACGCTGACCGTAACGGTCAGCGAAGCCGCGCCGGAATCATATACCGTCACTTTTAAACCAGACAACGGTGAGCCAAATTTCGCTATGTCCGTCACCGCGGGCGATACGGCAGAATGGGGCATCGGTCCGTTCAAAGACGGCTATGATTTCGCAGGCTGGTATAAAGACGCCGCACTCACGCAGGAATATGATATGAATACCCCGGTGACGGCGGACTTGACACTGTACGCAAAATGGACGGAATCAGATACAGACCCGGACATTCCCGTATATCCCGGCATGTCAAATTTCACCAAGAAAAAAACATATACATCCGGAATGTTCACCGATGTGGACGAAAACCAATGGTACGGATATAACGACCAGAAAGTCATAGCCAATGCTTACGAGTACGGGCTGATGCAGGGTGACAGCGCGACTACGTTCAAACCGACGGGAAATATCACGATTGCCGAAGCTATAACGATAGCTGCCCGGGTATACAGTATTTATATGACCGGCGAAGAAAATTTCATACAGGGTGACCCGTGGTATAAAGTATATGTGGACTACGCGATAGATAACGATATAATCAAATCAAACGATTTTTCGGATTATACCAAGGCTGCGACCCGCGCTGAAATGGCGTATATATTCTCGCATTCTGTTCCGGCTTCCGAGCTTGCGGCGGTAAACACCGTCAATTCGCTGCCCGATGTGAATAACGGCACGCCTTATAAAGACGATATATTCCTTTTATATAAAGCGGGTATTTTGACAGGCAACGACGATAACGGTACATTTTATCCCGGTAATAACATCACGCGAGCCGAAGCGGCGGCAATCATAAGCCGCGTTATACTTCCGGCTACGAGAAAAACAGGCAAGACATTCGGATAATAATTAATATTTCCACGTTAAGTTAGCAAAAGCGGCGGGAAATCCCCGCCGCTCTTGTATTTTATTTATCCCCTGTCGATTGACTTTTGTTTGTTTTAAGATATTTATGATAATTTCAAAATCAATTACTAAACTTATATGTTTGGTTTGTTTCTATTATTTAGATTATCATGGTTTTATAGTATCATAAAAGTATCAATATTATTTGTGTTTTAATTGGCTGAAATGTAAAATATTACGGGAATTATGATTGGCTATATTGCGAACGCAGTGCGTTCGTAATTTATAAATTATATTTTGAATTATGCACACGCGCGTTCACAATGGAATAAATAAACCCGACTTTGAATTACGTCCGCACTGAGGACACAATTTGGATTATGTTCTATTTTCTATATGCAAATACTCTTTTAAACCGTTCTGTAATATCTGCGAGAAATTTACGCCGTGACGTTCAGCTTCTACGTTCAGCCATTGTGGTATCGTTAAAGTCTTTTTTATTACTTTATTATTTATTCTGTCTCTTACCGGCGGCATAAATACTTCAATTA
>Ga0082212_10005518_pt1 | contig 17219 bp, 16 predicted proteins | sample TergutNt197P3_FD_71548 | JGI IMG/M metagenome (GOLD analysis project Ga0082212, IMG submission 71548) | Neocapritermes taracua P3 segment gut microbial communities from Petit-Saut dam, French Guiana - Nt197 P3 | ecosystem: Host-associated > Arthropoda: Insects > Digestive system > Gut ... | reverse complement strand
GCAGAGGATCCTGCCCCAGTTCGCGTCGCTGCCGAAGATGGCCGTCTTGACGAGGTCCGACTGTATCACGGTCTTCGATATCTTCATGGCCAGGTCGTCCGTTGGCGCGTTCATGACGCGGCACTCGATCAGCTTCGTCGCGCCCTCGCCGTCCTTCGCCAGCATCTTCGCGAGCTTCACAGTCACCTTGTTCAGCGCCGCGGAGAACATGTGGAAATCGTGGCTGAACGAATCGATCCGCCTGTTCTTCGCCTTGCCGTTCGCGAGTATCACGACCGTGTCGTTCGTCGACGTGTCGCCGTCGATGCTTATCTGGTTGAACGAATGGTTGATGTCGTTTTTCAGCGCGTCGCGCAGCAGGGGCGGGGAGATGCTGACGTCCGTCGTTATGAACACGAGCATCGTCGCCATATTGGGGTTGATCATCCCGCTTCCCTTCGCCATTCCGCCGATGCGGCATAGCTTTTTGCCGAGCCTGAACTCGACAGCCGCCTCTTTCTTCACGGTATCGGTCGTCATGATAGCTTCCGCCGCGCAACCGGCGCCGTAATGCCTTCCGCCGCCTTCCCCGGCTCCGCCGCCCGCGCTGTCGAGCACGGCCTTCGCGAGCCTGGGGACGTATTTTTCAAACGGCTCGATCCTGGGCGGCAGCCCGATCACGCCCGTGCTGCACACGACGACGTCCTGCGGCTTCACGCCGAGCGCCGCGCCCGTGAGCTCGCAGGTCTTCAGCGCGATCTCCATGCCGTTCGGCGCGAGCGTATTCGCGTAGCCGCTGTTCGTGATGATGGCCTGCGCCCTGCCGTCCGCGAGGTGGTCCATCGTCACCTTCAGCGTCGCCCCCTTCACCTTGTTGGTCGTATAGGCAGCCGCCGCGTCGCAAAGCTTCTCGCTGTATATAAGCGAAAGGTCCTTTTTCTTTGACTTCTTGAATCCGGCGTGCAGCCCCGCCGCGTGGAACCCCTGCGCCGCGCACACGCCCCCGTCTACATATATGATTTTCTCTGTCATTATATTCACTCCATTACCATGTCATCGCGAGGAGCCCCCATGCCGCCGCGCCTGTTTACCCGGCCTCTGCGCCCACGTATCAGCCGCCTCCGTAGGGGACGCCGCCCTCGGCGTCCCGCCGCCCGCGACCGCCGAAACGTCTTTGCCTGTCCGCTTACAGTCCAAGCACAAGCCCGCTGGCCTCCGGCAGGCCGAGCATCAGGTTCATATTCTGGATCGCCGCGCCCGAAGCGCCTTTGCCGAGGTTGTCGTATCTCGCTACTATTTCCATTTTATCATCTTTGCCGGTCACTAATATTTCAATATCGTCACGGCCGGAAAACGCCTCCGCCGAGAGATAGCCTTCGCCTGCCGCCTCCGTGAACCCGTACCCGGGCGCCCTCACCTTTACAAGCGGGCAATCCCCGTAGAACCCGGCAAGCAGCCAATATATCCCCTCTGCGGAAACATCCATTCGCAGCATACTGCGCGGGAGCGGGACGCATGTAAGCATGCCGCTGTAAAACCCGCACACGATCGGCGCAAAGACCGGCCCCGCCCTGAGGCCCGAGTATTCCTTCATCTCCGGGATATGCTTGTGTTCCTGGGAAAGCGCATAGAGCCGCGGCGCCATAAGCGACGGATCCACCTGCGCCGCTCCGCCCTTTGCCGACACAGCGCCCCCGCCTTGTACGCCGCCGCTGCCCGGCACGCCCGCCTCGTACTGCGCGATCATGGGCTTGCCGCCGCCGCTGTACCCCGTAAGCGAAAAAAGGCTCAGCGCGGCGTCCGGGCTGACAATGCCCGCGTCCACGAGCGGGCGCACCGAGAGTATAAAGCCGGTCGCGTGGCAGCCCGGGTTCGCGACCCTTCTCGTGCTTCTATCTATATCGATAAGCTCCGGCATGCCGTAAGTCCAGCCCGCAGCCGTCCGGTGCGCTGTCGAGCAGTCGATAATGCGGCTCTTCGCAAGCGCCGAGCCCGGCCCCTCCCTGGCCGCCGCCACGTCCACCGCCGCCACGATCTCCCGCGCGCTGTCGTCCGGCAGGCACAGGACGCTCACGTCCGCCTCCGCGATACAGGAGAGCCTGGCGCCGATATCCTTGCGCTTTGCCTCCGGGATCCAGACCAATTCGATACCGGGCCGCCCGGCCAGCCGTCCTGCCAGCCGGAGCCCCGTAGTCCCCGCCTGCCCGTCTATAAAGATTTTATAAGCCATCCTGTCCCTCCACATGCCTTGTCCATCTTCCAATCCCGGCGTCCCGCCGCCTTTGCCGCGCCCACGCACCAGCCGCCCCCGTAGGGGACGCCGCCCTCGGCGTCCCGCCGCCCGCAGCCGTCGCGCCAATCCAAGCGCCAATGCATATATATTCGCATTTTACTCTATAGCAGCGCATATGTCAACAAAAGCTGCATATTTATTCACAATAAATGAATAAATATACAGCTCCGGTTTCCCTGCCAAAAACTAGCCGCTTATTGCCCGGACGCCCTGCCTCGGCGCCTGCGCCGGCTTGTTCGCCGTGACAGGCCTACGCCGCCCTTCCCTTACGGATTGGCCTGCTTCTGCGCCTACTACGTACTGCGCCGGCTTGTTCGCCGTGACAGGCCTACGCCGCCCTTCCCTTACAGGTACAGGCCAGACTGCTTCTGCGCCTACGTCGGCTTGTTCGCCGCCCCCGTCTCGTCGTCCGTCCTGATAAGCTCCGTGAGCGATGTCGCAAGCCCGGCGAGCCCCTGGATATTGCTCGGGATGATGATCTTCGTCGCCCGCCCGTTGGCCGCTTTCGCGAACGCTTCAAGGCTCTTCAGCGCAAGGATCGGCTCGTTCGGCTCCGACTCGACGAGCATGCGAATGCCGTCAGCCGTCGCTCGCTGAACGAGCAGGATAGCCTGGGACTGGCCCGTCGCCTCGAGTATCTGCTGCTCTTTCACCGCCTCCGCCTCGAGGATTCTCGCCGTCTTCACGGCCTCGTACTCGAGTATCTTCGCCTGCTTGTTGCCTTCCGCGATGAGGACGGCCGACTTCTTCTCGCCCTCGGCCCTGAGAATGGATTCCCTCCGCTCCCGCTCGGCCCTCATCTGCTTCTCCATCGCCACCTGGATATCGCGGGGCGGCGTGATGTTCTTGACCTCGACGCGGTTGATCTTGACGCCCCAGGCGTCGGTCGCCTCGTCGAGCACTTCGCGCATACGCGCGTTGATATGCTCGCGGCTCGTCAGCGACTCGTCGAGCTCCAGGTCGCCGATGATATTCCTCAGCGTGGTTGCCGTCAGGTTCTCGATCGCGGCCATCGGGTACTCGACGCCGTAGGTATACAGCTTCGGGTCCGTGACCTGGTAGTAGATGACCGTGTCGATCTCGATGGTGACATTGTCCTTCGTGATAACAGGCTGCGGCGGGAAATCGAGCACGTTCTCCTTCAGCGACACCTTGTTCGCGATCCGGTCGATGATGGGTATCTTGAAATGCAGCCCCACCTGCCATGTTCCCGTATAAGCGCCGAGCCGCTCTATGACGAAAGCCCTCGCCTGCGGCACGATCCGGATATTGTTCAGCACAATCAGGATGATTATGATTATTACAATAATCCAGAGAATCGTATACATTTCCATCGTTGTTTTCTCCTTTCGTTTCGTTCTCTATTCGGTTCGCTCCGCTACACGGTCCGTCCCGCTATTCGGTCCGCTCCGCTATTCGATCCGTCCCGCTATTCGGTCCATCCCGCTATTCGATCCGTCCCGCTGTTCGGTCCGTCCCGCTATTCGGTCCGCTCCGCCTCGAAATGCCTGACTATCAGCTTGACCCCTTCGACGCGGACAATCTCGACCTTGCATCCGGCCGGGGCAGAGAATTCGTCCGTCTCCCCGACAGCCGTCCAGGTAATGCCGCCTACCTTGACCTGCCCGCTGTGAAACGGCTCAAGCGCCTCGATGACAAGGCCCGGCTTCCCCTCGATCTGCTCCGTGTAGTTCTTCTCTTTCCCGACACGCAGCTTCTCGACGAGGATTGGCCGCGTGAATATAAGCAGCGCGATGCTTACGGCGAAAAATACTATGACCTGCACCGGTATAGGCGCGCCGACCGCGCAAGCCACCGCCGCTGCCGCGCCCCCGATCGTGAACCAGATAGTCACAAGCCCTGAAACAAAGCCTTCTATCACCGCGAAAATCACCGCGATAATAATCCAGAACAACACCATGTTTGACGCGATCCAGTCGAGCATCAGGCCACCTCCCTTCGTACTGCCATTTCAATCATTTCACTTGCCACGCTACTGTTTCTTTCGCTTATCTTATCATTTTTCCCGCCAGAACGCCGCCCTTAGCACAAAGATTTCGTTTATTCTTCAAAGTCCCGCGATTCCCGCCCTCGCGCCCCCGCAATCCCCCGCCCCCGCAGTCCCGCAACGTTACTGTTCACTCCTAACGATAATTGCTCACAAACATCTGGCTGTTTAGTCTTATTGGTTAAAGAAATCCCACTAACGATGTTGCCATGAACCAGCCACTTTTTGTCCCAAAATCGAACTTACGTGTAGTTTTTTTGTGGTTTTAGCCGATATTTAGGCTTTTTATAGGGAAAACCGGGGTATAGCGGGACAAAAACCGCCCGTAAGTTCGTTTTTGGGACATTTTTTCGCGCTTTTCTGCCACTACTATAAACTGTACCCTATAAAACAGCTTTCGTTCTTATACCGTTCTTATACAGACTGGCTTTTTGGTCCAATGTACTTGACATGGGGTACACAACAAGCAAATCACCGTGTGGCTGTGCGTGAACGGCGTGAATAGTAACCCGCAATCCCGCAACCCCCTCAACCCCCGCAATCCAGCAATTCCTCCACGATGGTTTTGACAAACCCCGCTCTATCCTATATAATTCCGTTCGTCGCGAATCGCAGCCCTGAATCGCGACGCCGGACATGCGCCCGTAGCTCAGCTGGATCAGAGTACATGGCTACGAACCATGGGGTCGGGAGTTCGAATCTCTCCGGGCGTGCCACAAAAAACCCTCGAAAACCATTGAAATTTCAACGTTTTCGGGGGTTTTTGCTTGTTCCCATTTATGGTATATATTAGGCGAAATATCCCACAATAACCCAGAATAACCCGCATAGGTGGCATAGGTGTTGCACAAGGCGTGCAAAAAACCCCCACATAATACCTATACTGTAATAAATTTGCCTGCTTCCCCCTCCAAAAACCGGGTATACGCTTCATGTTTCAACGCCAAGCTTTGTCTTTAACGCCTCTTGCAACGTCGCCGAAAAATTGATACCAGCCGCTTCCGCCTCGACGTTCAGCCATGAAGGAATCGTGAGCGTTTTTTTCACGACCTTCTTTTCCGTTTTCCGACGGTACGCGTCAAAGTCAACCGCCACAAGGGTTTTAATTTCTTCGGCCACGTTGGCCGTAACTTCTGAAATATCGCTCGGCACGGGTATGGGTTCCTTTTCGTCTTGAAGATATACGCCCATCATTTCGATCGCGTCCTGTGCCATATACAAAGCATCGCCTAAATCTTCGCCTTGTGTATGGATTGATAAATCTGGCACCTCTACGCAATACCCTCCTTCCTCTGCTGGAATCAATATAACCGGATATACTTTTCTTTTCCCATTCATGATAAATCTCCTTTTTGTTTTCTCGCTGATTGCGCAGGCCAAGGCTGGGGGTCAAACCCCCAGGTCTTTGAATATTCCTTCCGCTGTCCGCTTCTTTATCGTCTTGCTCCTTGGAACCGGAACCCTCATTCCGCTTGGCCCTTGGTAGATGTCATGGTCGCCACCGTGTCTGATAAGCCTGCCGCCACCGTCCAATATTCTTTTTATGACATCTCTGTGCTTCACTTTCGTTTGCCTCCTTACAACTATTATTATACGTGTTTTATACGTATTTGTCAAAGAGGTTTTTGGAGATTATGGTGGACAGGATATACACCCATTTCGATGACAGCCTGTTTTCCGATACCGCGAAAAAAATGGACGCCTACCACGCAAAAACGTCCCGGAACGGCAGGCCTGTCCTACGGAATTGTTTCGTACATGGCTACGAACCATGGGGTCGGGAGTTCGAATCTCTCCGGGCGTGCCAAATGGACATTATCCGAACTTTTTTCTCATAGGAGACAAACCGTTCGGATTTTGCGTTTTATGAGATGGAGAGCATTAATAACACTTTGGTTTTTCAACGTTTGTCTTGAACCGCCACCCCCTGTTGCTATATAATTACCCTGTCAAACCAACCATTGGGGGCATTGTACACAATTGTCGATCACGGGATAAAGGGGGTATGAAATGGGTAATGAAATGGATAACGCAACGATAAAAAAACTGGCGACCCAGTTTGTCCTCGCGCGGGCCAATTTGGTGATAGTGATCGGCTTTACTGTCATCAACTTCGCGTTGGTCCTCTTTGATACGGGGTTTTATTTTCTCTTTTCAGCGATTATGCCGATAATCTTTATATTTGCCTATCCGCCATTGGCCATCGGCATCCTCGTCGCTTTCTTCCTGTGCTGGCTTTTCGCCGAGCGCCTGCGCGTACTGCTGTTGGCGGCGTTCGTCCTTTTCGTGATAGACTTCCTGTTCCTGATATTGCTGATTGGCGAGTATGGCTTTGCCGATTTCTGGCTTGACGTGGCATTCCATGTCTGGATAACGATCATCATGCTTCTCGGCGTTATAGCTTTCTTCAAGCTGCGCGGCATCAGCAGGGAGGATTTCAAGGACGCCAAGGAGAGGGTCGACACGATACCCGTGGCGGCAGGCGGGATACAGGGCCCGGCCACTGGCGAGGGGGGTGACGGGCCTTCGCTTATATTCCCGGGCATCCACTATATCAGGTGCCCAAAATGCGGCAGCTCCCAAATCGTGCTGACCGGCGCCAAAGGGCTTAAAGGCAAGGGCATGGCGCAGCTTGTCAGGATGGGCGCCAATTCCGGGGGCGGCGGGGCTGTCGGCGCCCTTGTCGGCGGGGCTATCGGGGGCGTGGCCGGCGCGGTCTCGGACTCCATCGCAATCAAGCCGACCGTCTTGCTATACCGCTGCGGCGGCTGCAAGGAAAAGTTTGAGGCAGTGCCGCACGAAACCAGGCCCGATGAAATGCTGGAAGCCCCGTTCACGGTAACGCTGACAAAGAACGTGAACATCTTTCTCAACGAAGCGGTTTACGTCTATCTCAACGGCATGATGGTCGCGTATCTCGAAGCGGCAAAATCCACCATCGTTTTACAGACAGCGGTCCGGCACAATTCGATCTTCCTGATCGAGCTGCTGGGCAAGAAAGTCAAGAACGGCATGTACAGCTTTGACGCGTCGCCCGGCGGCAGCGTCAACCTGCTCTACAACAGAAAGGAATTCCGCGCCGAATGACCGAACACAACGGGAACACAGTGGGGACGGTTCGAAACCACTGATAAAGCCCTTCCACGCTTAAAAGTTTCGAGCGGACGCGGGAAGCTGGATGATTCCAAGAGTCGAAGGCCTACGCCCGCTCCCTACGCCTGTTCCCACTCCCCATTCCTGTTAAGCATGCCTGTTTTGCGCACAAATCGCGCCCAAAGTACGAATTTTCACTGAAATCGCATGGCATTTGGGGTGAAATGCAGGCAATAAGCCTCGATAATCGTACTTTGGGCGCGATTTGTGCATGGAAAGAGGGTCTTTTTCAGGAATCAGAGAGGGAAGTGGGGAAGTTACGACGAAGTTTCTCGATTCGCGATTGCCGACTCGCTCGCTTCGCTCGAAACATCTATGTTTTGAAGGCTTTTTCAGTGGTTTCGGACGGTTCACGGTTCTTTTTGTGTTTTTTGCATAACGTGGGGACGGTTCATTTGCCGCCCGCCAAGCCCTAACGCTTCTTGCTCGAAACGCTCAGCAGATGGGTCGACAGCCCCATGATGCTTCCTTCTTTCTCGCACAGCCTTGCCACGCGCATAAGGCTGTCCCGCCTCGCCTCGTCCGCCCATGCCCCGTCGATGTCCGGCGCAAGCCAGGCGGGGCCGATAACCCCTCGGATGTCCGTGCCAACGAATCCCGCTGCTTCGATTTCACGCTCAAGCTCGTCAGGCAGATGGAAGTATGACCGGCCCATGCCCCTATAAGAAGATTCGGGGCTCTTTATATGATGGCCCGTCTTTATCTCATGCTCGACCATTTCAAAGAAGGCATTTTCATCCAGCAAGCTATTGCCTTGGCCATACTCAGCCGTCGCCCACAGGAGCGTCGCGTATCTTGTGATAGCGGCCGTGAACAACAAGCCGCCGGGCTTCAACAAGCGGAGGCACTCGCCCAGGCAGAGTTGCCTCTCCCCATACTCGACAATGTGATACATGGGGCCGAACAACAGGATTGCGTCGGCGCTTTCGGACGGCTGCCCGATGCTTCGCGCATCAGCGATCTCAATCCCCTTGAGCGGGCAAGCGCATCCCTTTGACCGTTCCGTCGCCATATCGATGTGGGTCTCGGAAATATCGAACAGGTATGCATCATAGCCGCATTCAGCCAGCCAAAATGAATACTCGCCGTACCCGCCGCCAACATCGTATATTACGGCAGGGGCGGGCGGGAGCGCCTGCCCCAGGATTTCCTTTGTGCGCTCAAACTCAATCAGCCCCAACCCTGACCGCAGCCGATCCTTTTCTATCCCCGCGTTGTATCCGGCGAGGACCTCGGCGTCAATGGCCTTCAACGCGAATCCACCTCCATCGTCAAGCCGCCTCTCCTTCGCCGCGCCGCCCCGGCTACCGCCACGATCATTGGAGCCGCCCGGCCTCCCGCCACGATCGCTACGGCGCCTCGGACTCCGTAACGATCACGGTGCCGTTCTTGTAGTAGATGATTACCCTTTCGCAGGTTGCCGTATCGTATATCTCGACCCGTTCCGTATCGTATTCGATATTGTAGATGCCGTGGTAGGTCCGTATCAGCGTCCCGTCCATGCTGTAAACCTCAACCGTCCTTTCGATGCCGACGCTCTGCGCATGCCACGCCCTGAGCTGGGCCTCGCCCACCGCCGTGGCATTGAAGTATAGATATATGGCCGAGCCGAGCATGACAAAGCCCGCGACGAACAAGGCCAGGAAAAGGCTCCTGAGCCATTTCTTTTCCGTATGGAGCAAAAAATACGCAAGCAGGAAAACGGCCCCGACAGCCCCGCCAATCCAGCCCAACGCGGTTATTTGTATAATGTTCATTTGCTACCTCCTTGTCCCGGGCAAAACCCCGCGGACAGCATTTCCAGCGAACCCTTGCAAGCCTGTATGGATCAGACGGCCCGACGTTATGATAATAGAAAACGCAGAAGGCGCACAAGCGGAAATTGCTTAACTGGACGAAAAAAAATGAAACCCGCCGCCTGAAACAAAAAAATCAAGCAAAAAATCTGCCATGACAGGCAATGGCATTGTATTTGCGCTTTCGATATGGAAAAATGGGAGGGAAGGCGAAGGCGAGACAGGCAGTAGCAGGAGGCAAAGGGAATGACTATCGATAAAAGCAGGGAATACTGGTACGGTGACTGTGCAGAGGATATTGACGAGTACTTGATTGGATTCGTAAACGAAGACCCCGACAACGACGACATGATCGCCAAGACAGGAATCGCGACTTGCGACAATTGCGGTTCCGACAGTTTCAATATAGAAATCGATATAGACGAGGGCGCGATAGAAGTCGAGTGCGTCGATTGCGGAGAAAAACGCCTGCTTCTCGACAGCAATGAAAACTGGGAGGACTGCGACCCGGCGGGGCTTGAATGCCCTCTGTGCGAGTGCAAGGCGCACAATGTCGCGGGGGGCTTCGTTTTCCGCGACAACGGCGACGTCAAATGGATATATATCGGGACGCGCTGCATCGAATGCGGGGTCCTGAGCTCCCCCGTCGACTGGGAAATCAATTACAGCCCGGCCGACGGGATGGATGAGGGCGAATGACCCATGCGATACCTCATGGATAAATGAGTTTTTATATCGTCAGCATTGATATATAAGCCTTGAATCTCTACGCATTTGATGATCACCCTATGCTTGACAACGCAAGACTATTGCGATAGTCTGTATTTGGCAGTACCGCAATGGCCGAAGTCGCCGTAATTGCAAAAACAGCACAAAGTGCCGACATAGCAAGAACGCCACAAGGCACCGTAATGGCAAAAACACCACAAGGCGCCAAAAAGGCAATGAAAACCTGAGGTAACGGAATGGCAAAGATAAAACTGTTCGAGGGCGAGCTGAAACTGATGGAGCTCCTGTGGGAGCATGAGGGCGCGACCGCGAAAGAGCTTTCGCTGCTCGCCGCCGAGAAGATCGGCTGGAACAAAAACACCACCTACACGGTGATAAAGAAGCTGGTCGACAAAGGCGCGATCAAGCGGGAGGAGCCGGCCTTTGTCTGCCGCAGCCTGATCGGGCGCGAGGACGCGGGACGCGACGAAGCCAATACGGTACTGCAGTCGTTCTTCGGCGGCTCGGTCAAGGCCATGTTTTCGTCCTTCATGGCGGACGGGGCCTTGTCGGAAGAGGAAGCCGCCGAGCTGCGCAGCATGATCGACGAGCATGAAAAAAAGGCGTGAGCCCCATGCTTGACACAGTATTCTACTTCATGCTGAATATGAGCATCACGTCGTGTTTCGTAATCGCGGCGTTGCTGCTCGCAAGGCAGGTCCGGCCGTTGCCGAGACGCATAGTGTACCCGCTGTGGGCCCTGGCGGCCTTCCGCCTCGTCACGCCGTTCGCGCTGCCGACAAGCTGGAGCCTGTTCAATTTCACAGGCGGCCTTGTCAAACGCTTGATAACCGTCGAAACTATAACGCAAGGCACGGCCCCGGCCCCGGGTTCCGGCAGCTTGCTTACGATGAACATGGTCGGGGCCGCCGTGCAATACGCGCCTGTCGAGTACAGGACGGAAACGCTGCGGCAGTCGTTCCAGGCCGCTTCGGCTGCCTGGGCCATCGTCGCCGCCGCCCTGCTCGCGATCGTGATAGCCTTCAACATCCTGGCTCGCAAGGAGCTGAAAGACGCGATCCATATCGGAGGCGGCATCTACCGCTCGGACAAGCTGCTCTCCCCCGTGCTCGCCGGCCTGGCGCGCCCGAGGATCATCCTGCCTGCCTCCATTGGCCCCGACAGCGCGGAATGCCGTATGGTCCTGGCCCACGAGAACGTCCACAGGCGCCGGCTGGACAACCTCTGGCGCCTGTCCATGGCCTGCGTCGCCTGCATCCACTGGTTCAACCCGCTGGCGTGGGCCATGCTCAAGGCGTTCCTCGACGACATGGAACTGTCGTGCGACGAGAGCGTTATACGGGAATACACCGCAGAGGAACGAAAGGCCTATGCCAAAGCCCTGCTGCGTTTCGCGGAGGGCAAGCGGCCTTCCGCCTCCGCGGCCTTCGGGCACTCGGGCGTCAAGGCGCGGATCGCGGGCGTCCTGAACTACAAAAGGCTGACTGTCATCGGCGCCGTGGCGTCCTCCCTGTTCCTGCTGGCCATAGCGGCAGCCCTGATCACGAACCCGCAAATCCAAGGATGATCCAGGGACGCAGGGGGACTGTCCAGCTCCCATTCCTGTGTATGGGCGTGGTTGATTTTTTGCTTGACATCGCGAGACTATTGCGATAGTCTACATATACAGACTATCGTAATAGTCTACGGAGGGCAAAATGATGAAAAACAAACTTCTACACGGCGGAACCAGGGACAGAGAAACGAGACTTGACAAGAACAAGCGGTTTTACTTCCTGTCGCTTGCGGCACTGGCAGCCTTGTCCGCCTACCCGCTGGCCAATGGCGCGCGGATGGCCTGGCTCAGCGCGGCGTACGGCGCGCTTGAGCCGTGGCAGTATACAAAGTATATTGTGCCGTACGCGGCGATTTGCGTCGCGCTCCTGGTTTTCGCCGCGCTGCGGCCGGCGTTCCAAAAGATGAAGCGCCTTGCCTTTCCGGTCGGGATCGGGCTTGCCTACGGAGTGTTCTTTCCCGTCGAGCGGTACTTTGAAACGATGCAGGTCATTGTCACGGAAATGGTCCCTGTCGATCCCGCCACGCTGGCACCCGTGCCGAACGCGCCCACCCCTGCCTTGAATCCGCCGACGCCCGACCCGGACGCGCTTTTTTCCGGCAGTGACTCGCTGGCGCCCGGCTTTGCCCCCCTTCAGCCTGGCAATGGCCCGCTTATCCCCGATTCGGCAAGCCCGATAACCCCAGGCTTCGAAAGCCCTGTCACTACGATAGATTCATGGCAGGCCGCCCTCTGCATGGTATCGCCGGATGTGCAAGCGCAGCCGGTTTCATACGTCGTGCAGGACATCTATTACTACGTCATCGAGGGCAGCGCCTACAAGGCCCACTACTACCTGATTTCCCTTATCCTCATAACGATGGCATGCGGCCTGGTATACGGAGCCGCGAAAATGATCCGGGACGGCGACCTGTCGCAGAGAAAGCCAATCCTCATGCGCGCCGTATCGACAGCCGCGCTCGCCGCGCTGTGCCTGTTCGCGAACGCGACCGCGTTTTTCAGGCAGATGGACCCGATACAGACCCCGCTCGCCTCGTCTTTGACCGCCCTGTTCTTTGTCGCGCTTGGCGCCGCGGCCGGCATCTATGCCGGCAGTTACTTGCTGGGGAAAAGCAGGCGCGCCGGCATCGGGATACCGGTATTGCTGGCATTCGGCGCCACCGCCCTGATGTACGCCGGGGAGGCGGCCATGATGCAGGGGAACCTCTACCGCTTCGGGGTCGGCTGGTTTTTCACGGGGCTGCCCGGCGTGGCGCTCGCCCCGGCAGATATCCTCATAATGCTCCTGTCCGGCGGCCTGGCCTGGCTGGCTCTCGGCGCGGCGCGGAAAAAGCCCTCTTGCCGGCCATTATAGGTCATTGTAGCCAGCCGTTTTTGCCGCCCTTCCCCGTCACAGCTTGTTCCTCATTTTCTTGTACAGGCTGTGCCAGTTCATGAAAGTTTTCTTGATCGTGCTGTCTTGCAGTGAAAGGAAGGCAAGCCTTACGATTTTTTCGACGCGCTCTTCGCCGAATTCCCCAAAGAAAGCGATGCCGATAACCCTCTCGACTTGAACCGGCTCCCACTTTCTGTATTCCAGCTTGAGTACCGCCGAATAGACCAGCGCGTAGCCTTCGTACTCGGTCAGCCCCATGCTGTCCAGCTGCTCCTGGGAAAAACCCAAGTCATACTCTTTTGACATGGCAATGATCATGCCCTTTAGCTTTGGTATGTCCGCCACCCTCAATTTCCTGCCCATGGTACACCTCCTATATCTCGCGATAACGCCGTTGCTTGCCGCTTTGCCGTCTTGCCGCTCGCCACCTTCCCGCCTCGGCAAGGCCCATTGCCGCCCGCCGCCTTCCCGCCTTGGCAAAGCCCGTTTGTTATCCCAAATATACAGCCCGGCAGAGCCCCGCTTTCCCGAACAAGTTGCAGCCCGGCAGAGCCCCGCTTTCCCGAACAAGTTGCAACCCGGCTTCCCCAGTATCGTGCCTGGCGGCTGGCTTCCCCAGTATCGTGCCTGGCGGCTGGCGCCCTCCTCCACCAGGCATGGATGGGACGGCTCGCCCGGCTGGCCCACGGTACCCCGCGAAAGCCCGGAAAAACACATTTGCCGTCACCGCGCCGCCGCGTAGCCCTCGTGCCGCACGAGATCCTGCCCGCCAGTGGACTGTATCCAGTCATACAGCACCCGCGCCGGGGCGCCCTCCGGCGTATCTTCCTGAATCGCCGCGTAGAAGTCCGAGACAAAGGGGTAGGAGCCGTCCGCGATGCTCCCCGTTGACGGCTCAACGCCGCCAATGGCCAGCATCTTCACGTTTTCGTTCATCTCCATGCGGCTGACGAAATAGTACACATTGTAGCCGATGGCAGACTGCGAGTTGTCATACTGCGCGACAGCTTCGACAAGCCCGCTCATGCTCTCGTAGATATATTCTTCCTCCGTCTCCGCCATCGGGGCGCCCTTCATCACGAGCTCGTCCATCATCGTCTGGCTGCCGGAACGGAACGGGCGCTGGAATGCCTTGATTAAGGCGTCCTCGCCGCCGACGTCTTTCCAGTTCCGCGTTTCGCCGGTGTAGATGGAGACGATTTGCTCCGCCGCAAGCGAATCCACGGGGTTTGCCGCGTTGACGAGGAACACGAGCCCGTCGCGCCCGATCGGCGCCATCTCAAGCCCGATCCCCGCATCCTCCGCCATGTCGAGGATATATGGAGAGGGGGAATACACGAGCAGGATTTCCGCGTCGCCGCAGAGCAGCCGTTCATACGCGTTGTCCGTGCCGCTTGTGTCCACCATGCCGGCTGCCTCGTCCCTTGGGATGCCGAGCAGGACTGAATAGACCGCCTCGATAAGCGGGATGGTCGCGGTCGAGCCGTCGATCACAGGCATGTTTTCCACGGAAAACGCAAAGGCATCGACAGCAGGCGCCTCTACCGCGGCAGGCAGCCCCCCCTCTTCCGAAGCCGGCAATTCCCCCTCATCAGCGGCAGGCAGCGTCCCTTCCTCCGAACCCGCAAGCGCGCCAGGCCCTCCAGGCCCACACGCGGCAAGCGCCAACGCCAGCGCCATTGTCAAAAGCATTATCGCGAACCTCTTCATCTCCGGCTTCCTTTCGATTTCAACCAATGCGAACGCTTCGATCCAGTCCGTGCATAGAAGCCAATGCCCCCTCAAATCCGATCGGCGCCGCCTGCCCGGATGGATCCGGGCCGCAACCGCGCGTCACGGCCCTCAGTCCGCGTTATACCCCGCGACGGACACTTCGATAATGTAGCCGCCGTTTCTGTCAACCAACCCGGCGGTCTTGTCCCCGCGAACCATGAACCTGTCCCCGACAGGCATAATGACACGGTATTTCCCGTCAAGCATCGGAGAGCCGTCGAGCCCGTAAATCCTGCGAAGGCCCTCGCGCTTCCACCCGGCCTCCCGCTCCATGATGAAGAAATACTCCACCCTCCCATTATTGTAAGGCCACGTGGCATACGTTCCCGGGTTTTCCTCCGACAGCGGGCGCAGGGCGAAATCATACAGCCGCCACGTCCCGGCCTCCCAGTCAAACACGATCAGCAGGTCGTCGCACAGCACGTCAACGCCATAGCCGTCGGCGGGGAGCGTCTCCCTGTTCCCGTCGGTATCCAAAAAAACATAGTGGTTCCCGTCGTAATAATAATAGTTCCCGATCTCGTACGGCGCCCTCGTGCCGTCCCAGGCGACAGTCACCTTCAATTCGATTGCCCGGTACAGGACGGCGCAGCCGCCTTCATTGGAAGGTCGGTCCCAGTACGCGAACTCCGCCGGCTCGACTATCGCCGTCCCCGAATCGTTCACCACGCCGATTAGCTCGGCTGCCGGGTATTCCCCGCCCTGATAGTCATAATCGACAAACAGGGCTATGCCGCCTTCCATGCAGGATATATAATCATGCTCAGCCGGGATGACAACCTCCCCGCCGCGCCCGACGATGCCGAATTTTCCGCCCTCATAGAATTTCGCGCTGCCTTCGTAAAACATTATCCTGTCGGTGACAGGTATCTCCGTGCCGGAAGCGCCCGGCCACGGTTTCCCAAGCCTGGGAGGCGCCTCGTACGGGCCGAGGACAGCCCTGCCCTCTATGTCTATGAAGCTGTAAGTCCGCCCGTCCTCCGAAAGCGCCGCCGCAAGCCCTTCGTGGAAGCAGACGGGTTCGCGGTATTCAAACGGCAGGAGCAAGGAGCCGTCCCAGCCCAGGACGCCCCATTTGCCGCCGCGCCATGCCGTAATATAGTCATAACCCACCGGGCCGCGCCATTCATAAGTGTAGGCGAAGCCGTCTTTGTCTCTTACAATCGAGTACTCGAAGCCCCTTGCCTCCTCCCAAAGCGCTTTCTCGAAAGTCTCCGCATAGCTCCCGTCCAGGGTCGCCAGCGTTACCTCGGATTTATCCTCATAATCAAAAGGGTCCGCGTTGTCGTCGATGGCGCGCAAGCTTGTTTTGGTAAAAGCATAGAGCGCCTGCTCCCCGTTTTCGATAAGCCTGGCTTCGCTGTATACGGGATCGCAAACAATCTTGCCGGCTTCGTCGCATATGCCGAAGTATTCGCGCGGCGAAGAATATGGCCCGACGGCATAGCCGCCTATATATGGCCAGATACGCCCGTAACCATCTGACGGTATCAGCCCGCGAACCTGTTCCGGGTAGTAACGCTCGGGCGTTTTCGGCGGTTTGTACCCGCTGTCAGGCAGCGCCCCGTTCGGCAGCATGACGCCGTCCGACACCGTCGGGCCTTGCCCTTCCGCAGGCGCCGGCCCGTTCGGGGGCATCGGCGCGGCGCCGGGCGCGCACGCCGCGAGGCAGATTGCCAGGGCCGAAAAAAGCAAGGCCGCGATTCGTTTGCCCTTCGCTTTGCGCGCTGGCCCTGCCATGCCCCGGCGCCCTACCCCCTGGCCAGCCTTTCAAGCTCCGCGTAACGTTTTTCCGCGTCCTTTTCGGCTTTCGCGAACAGCGTTTCCGCGTTCTCCGGGAACGATATTTCAAGCGACGCGTACCGCGTCTCCCCCTTGATGAAATCCTGGTAGGAGAGCGTAGGCGGCTTCGAATCGAGCTGGAACGGGATATCTTTTCGCGGGTCGTAGCGGTACAGCGGCCAATAGCCGGACTCCACCGCGCGTTTCGCCTCGTCCTGTATGTTGGCCATGCCGGCCTTGATCCCGTGCGCGATGCACGGCGTATACGCGATCACGACGGACGGGCCGGGGAACGACTCCGCTTCCGTTATCGCTTTCACGAGCTGGGCCGGGTCGGCGCCCATGGCGACCGAGGCGATATAGATATTCCCGTAAGGCATGAGCTGCCTGCCCAGGTCCTTCTTCGGGCTCTTCTTGCCCGAGGACTGGAACTGCGCGACGGCGCCCAGCGGCGTCGCCTTCGAGGATTGCCCGCCCGTGTTGGAATAGACCTCCGTATCGACGACGAACACGTTGAGGTCCTCCCCCGTGGCGAGCACATGGTCGAGCCCGCCGAAGCCGATGTCATATGCCCAGCCGTCCCCACCGAACATCCAGACGGTCTTTTTCGCGAGCTGGTCGGCCGCGCCGAGTATCTCCCCGGCATATCCCTCGATCGCGGGATCGAGGCAACCCGGCCCCTTGCCCAGGCATTCCCCCAAAGCGGCGGCCAGGCGCTCGGAGGCCAGAGCCGACGCGTCCCTGTCTTCAAAGCACAGGAGCCATTCATCCACCGC
>Ga0082212_10005517_pt1 | contig 17225 bp, 14 predicted proteins | sample TergutNt197P3_FD_71548 | JGI IMG/M metagenome (GOLD analysis project Ga0082212, IMG submission 71548) | Neocapritermes taracua P3 segment gut microbial communities from Petit-Saut dam, French Guiana - Nt197 P3 | ecosystem: Host-associated > Arthropoda: Insects > Digestive system > Gut ... | reverse complement strand
ACAATTACAAAGGGCCTTGCAGACAAGTACCCGAAACTTCAGTCCAAGTATTTGGTAGACTTCGAAGACTTCAAAAAGGTATATCCGCCTGCCGCAGAAAGCGCAGAGCCTCTTATGAAGGCACAGTTCAACAAATTCATGATGCAAGCTTTCGCCCAACTCACACCGTAGGCAAAAAGCGGAAAAAACATAGAACTAAAGTTAATAAGACCGGAACATTGGTGAAATTTTCCGGTCTTTTTTTTCTTTGCTCTCTTGGAGACAGCATAATCATGATTACAGCTCTGCAACCAGATTTTCACTTTTGTTTTCAACATCCATTAGGTGTTTTGACTCAGGTTTCCATTTTTGGAAGCCTATTTTTTTTCCTATTCAAATCGACATTTCACCACGATTTTGCATAATTAATTATTCATTTTTGATTGTTTTCAGATACAATGGACAAAAGAGGCAATACGCTCAATAAACAGAAAGCGTGAAAACAATGGACGCAATCCAAGAAAATGCCAAAATCGGCATCCCCCATAAGAAGAGCATAGAGAAAAGCTGGCTGTATGCCGCCCTCCTCTCGTTTGTCGGGTTTTACCAACAACTAGCGGACATACCTTCCTACTTTACCACATTATCTGGCCAGCCTATTAGCCATGTGCTTGGTTTCGGGTATGCATGCGCAATCATTGCCCTTTTGGCAACACCCGCTATAGCTAAAAAACGAGGCGTGTTCTCCAGCCTTGAGAAGCTTCGGGCATTGTGCCTGACATGCTGCCTATCAGGATGCGCCTCTTTCGTGTTGCTGACGCTTTGCAAGACAAATGCCCCCTTGCTCTCCTCTGTCCTTGTTTGCATTTGCCTTGGAGCGCCGGCAGCAATGGCTGGTGTCATTATCGAGCGGGCTGTCCAGGTAATCAGCATAAAATCAGCAGCAAGGTTTTCCGGAATCCTGGTCATGGCATGGCTTGCCCTTTTCACAGTCCTGATGGTCTTTTTAGGCATCTTCAACTTTTGGATCGCTTTCTACATATCTGAGACAATAGTCTATTGCGCGCCATTTGCCGCCAGTGTGGCTATTATGTATGCCAACGATGATGATGGCAGCTATAGCGGGCTTTCAGGCGCTTCGTATTTTTCAGACGGGTTGTTCAAGAAGTTTATGGCATGCGCTTGTTTGCTGCTCAGCCTCGACATGTTTTCTGACGGAAGCTACTATACCGCTGGAAGGACATATTCTGAATTGTTCTCGATGTGGGTGCAGGTCGCAACATTTATCTTGCCCATAGCCAGCGGGGTGTTCATAACTTGGCTGCTGCATAAGAACATATGGCTTTCAGCTATGGTGGGAACTGCCCTGCTTAAATGCTTCGAGCAAGGTTTGATACTCTTTTTCAACAACCCCAGCAAAATGGATGCGGGCTACGGGTATGCGTTGGCAAGCGCTTATGCGCTCTCAAGCGCTTTTACTTCATCTGCACCATTGATCCTGTCGCTGTTTGTGCCTATGGTGTTCTGCGCCCAACGAAGAAACAGCGGGTTGCCTGTCACTTGCCTCCTCTCTTTCTGGCTTTCCGGCACAGTCTTGAATACTCTTGTGGTCCAGATCTCCAAAAACACTTTTAGCGTGGCGTCGATTGTAAATCCAGCTACTTCCTTTATTTTAAGCTTGGCGGCGATTGCCTTTTTATTCTACTTGTATGCCGAGAACAACCGGTTGTATGTGGCATCCCTAATTGAAGAGTACAAGCGCCAAGATATCGAGGAAATCCAAGAAACCGTGTCCACTGCTGACATGTACGAAGGGCTGGGGCTGACGCCGCGGGAGAAGGAAGTGTGCACGCTGCTGCTCAAAAGCTTGACTGTGCGCCAAGTTTCAGCTGAATTGGGCCTAGCCTTTGCCACTGTCAATGGATATTACCGCAGCCTGTATCGGAAGCTGGGGATTAACAGCAAAGCCGAGCTGTTTATGCGTTTTGCTGGGCAGATTGCAATGTGAATGGGCAAAAAAGCGGGCAAAACTAAAAAAAGCGCCGTGTCCATATAAATGTGTGGATTGCTGCTAAAGGCGCTTTTTGTGTATCATGAGCCTAGATTTTAGCAAATACTTATATTAATTTATTGCATATTGTTGGAGGAAATTTAAAAATGATAAAAAGGATGCCCATGCTTCTAATAGCCTTTGTTTTGGCTATCTGCTCCTGCGGGAGCCCTGGCGCAAATAACAATGGGGATGGGAACAAGGGAACAGGGTTGGTTGACGGGTCTGGCAGGGATGCCATGTTCCAAGCATATGGGGATGTGCTTGAGGCAAACCGGGAAATTATGGTGGTGTCTGACGACGCCAGGGAAGAACACAGCTTGGGGCTCGGCAAAACCAGCTGCATCGACATTTCAGGGGACGGGATTCCTGAATTGATTTTCATGAGCTACATTGACGGATACCAAGAGCGTTTGCACATCTACGCCTGGGACAGCGAGAACAACCAAGCTGTTGAAGTATTTAACGATGTGGCGCGTTCGCTGGCAGCGGGAGGGGGCAACTACTCCGTGCATATGAACGAAGCTGGCCAGCTGCTTGTTTACTCTTCCCAAAACTCGGAGAAGTTCGAGTATGGATTCTGGAATGTAAGCGCATTTGTGGCTAGCGGAATGCGGGTTGAACATGAGTTTTTTCTTGGCAACGCCATGTTTGCGGATCTTTATGGAAGCGTGTTGCTGAGCGAACCTGATAGCCAGATGGTGTTTACATCCTATGACACTGTTATCAGCCAGCAAGAAGCGGCGCTGTGGCTTGAGGATTGGTCTGCTGCTTTGGAAGAGGTTCTTATGGACACGGCAACCTTGCCGGTTACAAACTATGACGGGCAGCTTGTTGATGTTGGTTTGTATTTTGAAGAAGATGGACCATGGTTTGATTATGCGCTTAAGGACCCCCCCTATGTCGAGACTTGCTTGACATGGGAGCTTGGCTGGGTTTTAATGAGGGGCGACCGGGAATATGATGACAATGGGGATCTTGACGAAGGCGAGCAGGAGGTAATGGAGCTCGCCGAGCAAGTATTGGAGCTTTTAAAAAACAAGGAATGGGGGGCTTTGGGAAGTTTGACCCATTACGACCAAGGGTTGACCTTCTCTCCATATGGGTGGGTTGATTTCAACGGCGCTGTAGTTTTGGGCGTCGGGGATGTGAAAGCGTTGGATTACTATAACGAAATCCTTGTCTGGGGCGCTTATGACGGCTCAGGGGAGCCAATAGAGATGGCTTTTGATGCTTATTACGACGTTTTTATCTTCGATAAAGACTATACCCAAGCCCCGCTTAGGTCTGTCAACCGCATTATCAGCACAGCGTCGGCTGACACGAATTATCGGGTGTTTGGGGACAATGCCCAATTTGTAGAATTCCACTTCCCTGGCGAAGGGGAAGAATCCGAATTTGCCTGGTCTTCCCTGCGGCTTATATTTGTGCCATATGGGGATGATCTTTACCTTGCAGGAATTGTGCATGACGCTTGGGGCATATAGATAGGGTATATTATATATTAAGGAGTGAAATAATGGGAACAAAGAGAAAATTGGCGACCTTTTTATGCATTGTTTTTTGCTTGGCGCTCTTCGCTGGATGCAAGAAAGCTGCAGCGCTGGCAGAGTACGAATTTGGGGATGACAAAATCCCGTCAGTGAATGCTGTTTTAGGAGAAGACCGGAAAGTCATCGGCACAGGCACTGGAACCACCAACGGGGTGCGCTACAAAGAGTATAAATACCAGACAGAAACAATGCGCGATGACATGGTGCGATATGTCATCCAGGAACTATTGGGCCCAGAGGGGTGGCTTGCAATTTCTGACTTCAACTTTGACGATTTGTCCGGGGAAGGTAAAATCGCAAAAAACTCATTGGAAGAAGGCAAGATTTTGATCATGACAATCACATTTGACCTGACAACCTACAACCTAAAGATTGAAAAAGGCCAAGGTACCCTCACACCCAATTAGAAAAGATAGCCAATTTTTGTATGGTTTTACCGGGCATGGTTGTGCAACCAAGAACGAATCTAAGAGGCTATCAACCAGCATTTGGAAATGAATTGACACTGCAGTTCCATGCCCTTGAGCAAGAAACTGCATGGAAGCGCTTGATGCTTCCACAGAGAATTCCTGCTCAAAAACCACAATATGGGAATATAGGCATTCCAGCACATCTTTGCTGCCAGGTTTTCAACTGGCAGCTTTTTCTTTTGGGTTAGTCATGCGCTTTGCAAGCCCCTGTTTCAAATTGGAAGGTTTGAACCTGCGAGATAGGAGCAAAATACAACCATGAGAGGAGGAGCAAGCAAATGGACCAGAAAAACAACACGGGCAAGTATGACGCTTTCACCATTGCAGCAGCGCTTGAACTCGGCATTGCCCTCGACGGAGACAAGCCTGCGGGAACCCAAAAAAGGAGCAGTTTAGTAAGAAAGCTCGTACGCACTGAACTGGAAGGAAAAAATAGCCAGAAAGAAACAAAATAGGGATAGCCAACACAATTGTTGCCTTCATAAACATACAATGGAAAAAGCCTGGGTTTGGATACCAGGCTTTTTCCATTTGACGCATTTGATGGTGTTGGAACAAATATACATAGCATAGGGGGCTAATGTGCCCAATACCAACTACAAGGATGGCGTGTATTTATGGAAATTAGCCTTTGCATGATTGTCAGGGATGAAGAAGATGTGATGAAAAGGTGCCTTGATTCAATAAAAAATGTAGTTGACGAGATAATTGTTGTCGACACCGGCTCTGTGGACGCAACTAAAAGAATAGCCAGGAACTGTGGCGCAAAAGTATATGATTTTGAGTGGATAGACGATTTTGCGGCAGCGCGCAACGAATCTTTCAGGTACGCCACCAAGGACTTTATTATGTGGTTTGACGCAGATGATGTCTTGACAGAAGAGAATGCTAAAAAACTAAAGGAACTAAAAAAGAGTTTGCCCTCCTTTGTCAATACAGTGCACATGCGTTATGACACCTCTTTCGATGAAGCAGGCAACGCTACATTTTCTTATATGCGGGAGCGGCTGTTCAGGCGGTCGACAAACCCCAAATGGGTAGGGGCGATACACGAGACTTGCAGTTATTCCCAGCCTACAATGGAAGTGGATATTGCAGTTGAGCATAGGAAGCTAAAGGCTGGGGATCCAAAGCGCAATATGAGGATTTTTGAGTCCATGATAGCAAAAGGGCAAGAATTGAATGCTAGGGAAACCTTTTACTACGCCAGGGAATTGATGTACAACAACAGGCTTGAGGACGCCATAAACCGTTTTATCGAATTTCTTTCCCGCGATGACTGCTGGATTGAGAACCGGATCAGCGCTTATGGGGATTTGGCTAACTGCTATAGGAAAAGCGGCCATGAGCAAAAGGCATTGCATGCCCTTGTTGCGAGCCTTGCTGATGATGGCCCCAGAGCAGAGATATGCTGCGATATTGGCAAGCACTGGCTGGACAACGGGCGTTATGAACTGGCTCTGTTTTGGTACAGCCTAGCATCCGAGCAAGACCCTCAAGCAAACCGGGGAGCTTTTGTGCTGCCTGATTGCTACGGGTTTATACCTTATATTCAAATGTGTGTGGCATATGACAAGTTAGGCGAGAAAGATAAGGCCATTGAAGCAAACGAGAAGGCAGGGGCTATCAAACCGGATGATCCCAGCTATTTATACAATAAAAAATACTTTGAGTCGCTGTAGCTGCAATTATGCCAATCGGGTATTTAATGCCGGTATTTGTATTGTTTCGTTTATTTTTGTTGCTATTCATACAACAAAAATGCCTAAATCAAGACTGGATGCGCATAAATACAGCTCTCAAGCTTTGCTCTAATACTTTCATCAAATGCAAGCGATGAGAGAATATCATGGAAGGGCGAATAGCAATGATATTGCCGCATCTAAGCAAGATGATAAAACGGCTTTTCCCGCAAGTGAAATATAACATGCAAATGTGGAGGAATTGCATTTGCATTACAGATAACCTTTGTTTGTTTCCCTCAACACAATGGTGTGCCCAGCCTCAAATTGTTTTGCCGATATCTGCATGCTCTCCAACCTGTTGCTAATTGTTATGCCGGCTTGCCGCCCTATGCAGTGAGCTTCTAGTTATGCAGCCTCTGGCTTCATTTTCATTAATACAAGAGCAACAAGCCGAACTGTGCCTTCTCCGAAAGAAAACTCCATGCCTGCCCCAACGCAAAGCTTGCCAACATCGACTCCAAACGCTGACAGCGTAGCTCATGCGAAGCTCTGGCTTTATGCATGGCTCTGGATATGTGCATTCCTCGCAAAAGATGCAGCCTCCAGTTGTAAGCGCGAGCGCCTCGAAGCTTCTAGCGCTGATTTCAAGAAATTTTTGGAGGCGTTGGTTATGCTCGAAGCCAAGCGATGTGTCGCCATCAGATCTCGGCTTTGCTTCTGTTACTGACTGAAGCAGGATTCCACTCGAGAAAGCATTTGCTACTATTTAGTAATAATTGCTCTCATTATGCATGAAAATATATCCTCATAGCTTTGTCAATGCCAAAGCGTATTGGATTCTAATATTAGTTATTAGTTTTGCAGAAAAATAAGTCTTCAAGGCATGGAGGAACCCCAATGCCAGGTGCTTATATGGCTCAAAAATTGTAGATTTGCAGCCTGCCTATCACCCTCTCATAAGGCGGACCTCTACAATTGGAGGCTTCCAGCAATCAGCATCTTACATTATAGTTTCGATTCAAGCCAACGCTGAAACGATGGCGAATGGTGTCGGCGTTATCCAAGATACAAGCTCCTTTTCGATTCTATTTTGCAGTGTCTTATCAGGCATATGCTCTTCTCCTAATAATATATAGCATTTATGGCATTCTTCAAAAACAGCGCTGCTTTTTTATAGCCGTAGTGCATATCCATGGAGGCCAAGGTTGTAGCCAGAAACCTTGCGCGTTTTAATGTGCACTACTTGGAAAGTACGGCACAAATCCCTATTGTCCTCTTTTTTATTGCTGGTCCAACTCGAGTTTTTCCAGTTATCTTCTACCTAACGGTCAATTGCAGGCAAGTTTCGCTGTTGGATAAACTTTAGCCAAGCTGTAGCTAATGGTCTTCGACCTTTGCTAAACTTTCTCGATATAGTCGGCTTTATTACATTTTGGTGATAAAATTAAAGAAAAACAGAATAGGTAAACGAGGTGGGAATGGGAAAATTTACAGTAAGCGAAGAATTTTGGGACAAGTTCCCTGATGCTATGTTCGGAGTGATTTACGGCAGTGGGCTAGACAACTCAAACGAGAATTCAATATCAAAAATGGCGAGGATCGACCGGACATTAAAAAGTGGTGTTGTCCAGATCAATAAGTACTTAGCAAAACCAGATTTTGCAGAAAACAAAGTTATTAAAGCCTGGAGGGACGCCTATGCCGGGTTGGGCGAGGAAAGAATTGCAACGAGCATGGAGAGGCTTTTCCATGAGGCATTGGACACTGGCTTGATTGAAAAAGTAAATGTGCTTGTCGATTTGGCAAACTCAGTTTCATTGATATGGGCACTGCCATTGAGTGTATTCGACACATCCAAGGCAAGCAGCGAGATAACAATGGAAATCCAAGGGGGAATTCCACGTTTTTATGGCAAAGGCAGTATGGAGCTGTCGCCTATATGGGGCGCGGATGAACATGACACAGCTAGAGTTCATGAAAATACTAAAAATGCCCTCATTGTTATTAACTTGTGCGATCCTTCACGCGATATGGAAGTGGCTGCATCCCTTAAAACACTCACAAACCAAGTTGGAGCGTTCCTTGGAGGCAGTGCGGTTTCTGGCACGGTCAAAGCTGGTAATGTGTCTTTTGAGTTTTAGGCTGTTTCAAGCTCCAAAAAGCTCACCCAAATGTTTTTTTGGCTAGAGTTCAGCAGAAGGCTTGTTCGCAGCTTTGAGGAATACGATACTATTTGTATATGGCTATGTGGAAATTTCCAATAGAGCCTGTGGGCAAGCCTTAATTCGCCTTCTGGCGAATGCCTTATTGCAGATTTCTTGTTGTATTTTTATTGATTTTTCATAACTCTTGCGACCAGCACCTTTTCAACATATTGCAACCAGCATTTGGGAGGGGCTTGTGTAGCCATTTTCCTGTTGGATTTTAAATCTAAGCAATCGCTTAGAATATCATTGTTTAATCGGTTAAACGACACTATTGACCTATATAGATAATCATGCTAGAATCTTCTTGAATTGGGAAAAGCTATTGCAATACACCTAATTATTTGCATCAAAATCACCATCTTTTTTAAATCTATTCAAATTGTGTTCTAAAAATTTATATATTTTCACAAAAAAGCCGGGCTACTGCCTGGCGCCGAGGAGGAAACATGGCAGATACAAAAGATGCACAAGCTCTCCAAGAAGAGCGCTACCAATTGTATGAAGATTTCTTCAACTACAGAGTCCCCAAGAGGCTTCCTGTTTCAGTAAGTGTAGGCCAACACATTTTGGCTGAGCGCGGAGGCATCGACTTCTTCGAATTCCAGTTTGACTATTCTAAACTGCTCGAAGAGGGGGCAAAGATATGCGAGATACTGTATTCAGACACATGCCCAGTAGGCGGTATCGGCGACTCAACCCGCACGCCTGTATCATTCCAGCTGCTTAACAGCCAATCATTCCAAATGGGATCTGGCGGTTTCGTGCAGCATCCAGAAGTTATTGGCATGCTCGCCAGCGAGTATGACGAACTTATTGAGGACGCTTATAAAACGATAGTGGAGAAAGTCATAGCGCGCCAGCACAAAGCCCTGTCCATGGACAACCCTGTTGTAAGGGGCAACGCAATCCACCAGGCGATTGTCGCAAAGCAAGAAGACGGCGCCGCATTAGGCCCATCTCTAAGGGCATTAGTCGAAAAGTACGGCTATTATACAGGCGCACCTGCCGGGTCAAGCGGCTTTGGGACAGCTCCATATGACTTCTTGGCTGACCAGCTCAGAAGCTTTTCCGAAGTTTCTCTAGACATAAGGCGCGACAGGGAAAAGGTCAAGGCTGCATGCGAAGCCCTTTACCCAGTAATGTTCCTGTACGGCTTGCCATCAAAGCCACACCTGCATGGACAAGTTGGCTTCCCGCTCCATATGCCTACATATATGCGCGAGAAGGATTTTGTTGAAGTATGGATGCCAACATACATAAGGATGGTCGAACAATATGTGGCAAGGGGCATCCGCACAAGCGCATTCCATGAGCATGATTGGATGCGTTATGTAGACATCCTGCAAGACTTCCCAGTAGGCACAATTATGCGCTTCGAATATGCCGATTACCAGCTCGTAAAGGACAAGCTGGCAAAAACCCATATTATCGGCGGAATGTATCCAATAACAAACGTCAAAACAAAGTCAAAACAGGAGAACATCGATGAAGTGAAAAGGCTCATCGATATCTGCGCTCCAGGCGGAGGCTACCAGTTTGGCTTTGACAAGAGCGCAATCAGGGCAAGCGATATTCCAATGGAGAGCTTTATAGCTGTAGCCGAGACAGTCCGCGACTACGGCGTTTACGATAATCCAGGAGGAACATTTGCAATGCCGATCAACTCCGAGAACTTTAAGTTGGAAGAGACACCAAAGATCAAAGGCAAATATGCCTTTGATTGGGATGAGTTCCAAAAAACTTATCCATACACCCCGGATTCCGCCAGAGAGCGTTTCGAAAGATACGACAATATGATGTTCAAGTACTACATCAGCCTGCTCGTTTAAGATTGGTCTACTTTATCTTAGCTTGAATTCAAACAGGACCAATGGCAAAGAATTGCCATTGGTCCTGTTCTATTTATCCCAAAATTTTCTAATAATCATTATGCAGTTCCCATATTAGGCAGGTGGGAAATAAGGCAACATACTTAGGCTAGGGCAAAGCCGTACTTGAAAAAGTAGCAAAGATAGTAAATTTGGCTTTTGAAAATCCCAAATCACTGCGTTATAGAGATCAATTTGGCTTAAATCTGGGCTTTTGAGACAGAATATTATCCACTGTGCAAGTAAGGGTTTTTTTATTTTATCACATAAGTTTGTTTATTTCAAAAATTAGCAAACTGTCTTTGCTTAATAAACAGTATTGTTTGTTTATTAAGCAAAGACACATCATGAGAACATTCATTGATCCCTCCTTTAGACGCCACATTATCATCTATGTCCAAAATAGATGGTTCGCCTTGCGACTATGACATGGCTTGCTTTCTTGGATACAAAGAGTTTTTGCATAGCCAAAGCCGATAACGATCCTTTGAGGTTTTAGGCTCCAAATGGGGCACCCAAGTGTTTTGCAAGAGTTTCGGCTATAGGATTGTTCGCATCCTCTAAAAATACAGCGCTTAACGTCCTTGACAACGTGAAACTTTCCAAAGGGAGCTTAGCCAGCAAGCCTTGGCATACCTCTAAGGAAACAGAAAGCAATGGCAAGAAACCAACTGCGTTTCCATTAATAATTGCCATCTTCAAATCTTCATAATTGTCAATGTCGTTGGATGGCGCCAGCCTCAAGCCATTGGAGGCAAAGAAACTGTCCACCTTTTTCCATGTTGAAGACTGGCTGTCCCGCCACAAGTTTTTGATCTGGGCAGCCTCGCCCAAGGCTAGTGGCCTCTCCCTCAAAGCCAAAGGGTGGAATGGCGGCGCATAAAGCTCAATCGAGTCTTCCATGATAGGCACAGAGGCAAGGCCATGGTGGGATGAGCCCTCTACAATGGCGAGGTCGCACTGGCCAGACAAGACGCTCGCTATTAAGCTGCTGCTTCTGTCTACAGCGACACTAGCCTTGGTGCCGGGAGATTTTTGCTCCAGCCAGTAAAGGGCGCTTGAAAGCAAAGCTGGCGCAGCAGATTTGATAGAGCCAATTGCCAATGTATCCCGAGTGTCTTTGATTGAATCGAGGGCCGCCAGGTAAACCTCGAAGATCTGTTTGGCATGCCCTAAAAACACTTCGCCTTTAGTGGTGAATGTGAGTTGCCTGCCTCCCCTGTTTACCAGGTCGCAGCCCAAATCTTTTTCAAGGGATTTTATCCTGGAGGAAAAAGTGGGCTGGGTAATAAACAGCGCGTCAGCCGCTTTTTGAAAGTTTTTGAATTTGTCTAAGTAAACTAGTGAAATTATGTTTTCTATATTCATAACTTGTGTTAATTATTTAATGCGGCATAAGCTTTTCAAGTAACTAATTAAAGCAAAATGCCTATATCACCTTATAGTATTTAGGCAGCATTTGGAGTATTATAGAATAATTCTATAGACTGCACACATATTATAGCAATCTTTAGTGAGTTTTGAAAAGTAAATGCTATTTTTTTAGAAGCGCTTTATTACTATATTGTTGCTAAATATACTTTATTTATCGGACTCCAGGTGAATGCTTCTCAACTCTCAACTTAAGTTTTATTGCGTTTTATTCTATTTTCGGTTTTTCTCATATATAGAATTTTTCAATTTGACTTTAGTGTAACTTCTCATTACTATTCTACATATATCTAAAATATAGTATTCAAGTTTGCTATTTACATAATTTAAGGGGACGTCATGAGCGAGCTTCTTGTGTTTTCAAATTACTCCATGGGTTTTAAAGAGAATAACAAGGTTGTGAACTTGATCGACAATGTCTCATTTGCCGTAAGCAAGCTTGCTGCAGTGGGCATTGTCGGGGAGTCTGGCTGCGGCAAGAGCATGGTCTCTCTTTCCGCTATGCGTTTGCTTCCTGCCAACGCCATCATCCAAGGAGGGGAAATTCTCCTCAATGGAGAGGATTTGCTTGCAAAAAGCGAGAACCAGATGCAAGAGCTCCGTGGAAAGCAGATCTCTATTATTTTCCAGCAGCCAATGTCTTCCTTGAATCCGGTGCTGGACATCGGCTTCCAAATGCAAGAAGCGCTAACCCGCCATTTTCCCGGCACCTCAAAAACAGAAGCAGACGAAACCATCGCCTTGGAACTGCGGGGGGTGGGCATCCATGATCCTGCCAAGACAATGAGGGCATACCCCCACCAGTTGTCTGGAGGCATGTGCCAGAGGGTTATGATCGCCATGGCAACAATCTGCAAGCCCAGCCTGTTGATTGCTGACGAGCCCACAACTGCACTTGACACCACTATCCAAGCCCAAGTGCTTGACTTGATGGCACAGCTAAAGCAGAAGGGATCGATCTTGCTGGTAACCCATAACCTTGGGGTTGTGGCAGAGATTTGCGACGTGGTTGTAGTAATGTACGCTGGCCAGGTAGTCGAGACAGGAAAAATAGAAGATATATTCAAAAACCCCCAGCACCCTTATACCCAAGGCCTTTTGGCGTCCGTGCCTACTTTAACCACTAAGAAAAGCAGGCTGCATACAATACAGGGGTCTGTGCCGGCGATTTGGGATTTCGCCAAAGGATGCCGTTTCCATACCAGGTGCGCCATGGCGAAATCCTTATGCGAAAACGAAAAGCCTGAAAGCTGCCAAGCCGGCTCGCCAGGGCATATAGTGGCATGCCATGTTTATGGAGGTTATATTTAATGGATAGCATTATGGAAGTAGTAAACCTCCACAAACAGTTTGAGATAAAAACAGGCCTTTTAACCAAAGCGAAAATAAATGCTGTCGATGGTGTCTCATTCAACCTTGTAGCTGGTGAGACCCTCGGAGTCGTAGGGGAATCAGGGTCAGGCAAGTCCACCTTGGGCAGGACTATACTCAAGCTGACCAACGCGGATTCCGGCAAGGTCATCTACAAAGGGGAAGATCTGGTTCCCCTGACCAGCAAGCAGATGAAGAGGCACAGGAGCCAGTTGCAGATGATATTCCAAGACCCTTACGCCTCCCTCAACCCAAGGCTGAAGGTCGGCACATCCATTTCAGAGCCAATGCTTGCCAACAACCCGTCTCTGGGGAGGGATGAGGCGAAGCGCTCTGCCATTGAGCTATTGGAGCTTGTCGGGCTAAGCCCGCAGATGTACAACCTGTACCCCCACGAGTTTTCAGGGGGCCAGAGGCAGCGCATTTCTATTGCGCGGGCAATAGCCCCGAAACCATCGATTATCGTTTGCGACGAGGCTGTTTCGGCGCTTGATGTGTCTGTCCAAGCACAGATGCTGAACTTGTTCAACGAATTGAAAGAAAAGCTTTCACTGACATACATATTTATCGGCCATGACTTGTCTGTCATCAAGTACATCTCTGACAGGATTTTGGTCATGTACCTTGGGCAAGTTGTGGAGCTTGCCCCCACTGACGCAATATTCGGAAGCAAGATGCATCCCTACACGCAAGCGTTGGTGTCTGCTGTGCCGGAGCCCAATGCCACGAAGAGGCAGTCCAAAAGGATCATCCTTGAAGGGGACATCCCCAGCCCTGGAAGCGTCCCCAAAGGATGCCAGTTTGCCTCCAGGTGTTTTATGAAAATGAAAATGTGCATGGAAGCAGCCCCCAACTTGACCGAGGTGGAGGAAGGCCATCTTGTGCGCTGCCACCACCATGCCCGTTTGAAAAAAGCTGCCCAGGACGTGCCAAATGGCTAGATTTGTATTTGAACGGGCGATAAGGGGCGCAATAACTGTCTTCGTGTCATTGGCTGCCACATTCGCCATAATCAGGCTTATGCCCTCAAACCCTGCCCAGCTGCTGGTAGACCCCTTGCTGGGGCCTGAGGCTGTGCAGGCGATGGCAGAACGGTTGGGGCTTTCCGACCCGATCTGGATCCAGTTCGGCAAATATATAATGGAGCTTGCCCGGGGGGACTTTGGCTTCTCCTTTCGGACCGGCCAGCCTGTGGGGCCAACCTTGTTTTCAAAGCTTGGATGGACTTTGCTTTTGCTCATTTTTGTCCAAGGTGTTTCAGTAGGCCTTGGCGTCCCCGTTGGCATGATGGCGGCAATAAAGCAAAACCGGCTCTTTGACAAGGCGTCAAACACAGCTGTCATTTTAGGCGTCTCTGTGTTTGTTCCGTTCTTAGCCTTTGCTTTGTTATATCTATTCTCATACAAGCTTAAGCTGTTTCCCACAGGTGGGGCTTTCACCCCGCCGATGAAACATGGCATCGCTTTCGCCCTTGATGTCGCGTGGCATGCTGTATTGCCCACTATGGCGTTGGCTGCGGGGAACACAGCCTCTATTGTGCTATACACCCGCAATTCCACAATTGACATATTGAAGGAAGACTATATACGCACCGCTTATGCCAAGGGATGGCACCAAGGCTACATCATGAGGCGCCATGCATTGAAAAACACGATGATACCGACAACAACAGTAATCAGCCTAAACATCGGCAATATGATGGGAGGGGCGATTATGACTGAAACTGTCTTTTCCTGGCCTGGTGTGGGCAGGCTCATATACGACTCGGTAAGCAAGCAAGACTACCCGATGCTGCAAGGGGCTTTTTTAGTCTTGTCAATCACCGTGGTATGCTTGAGTGTGATAACAGACCTTGCCATTATGGCTATGGACCCAAGGATAACCCATTAAAAGGGCAGGTGGAAATTAAGCAGTGTCAAACCGCACATTTCTCAAAGCATTAAGAAAAAACGGCAATGCCCTGGCTGGGGCTGCAGGTGTAGGCATTATTCTGTGCCTTGGCCTTTTTGCGCCTTTGATCGCGCCATTTCCTGCGGGGTATACAATTGAAGTGCTACAGCCCCCTTCAACCTCCCATTTCTTTGGCACAGACAAGCTGGGCCTGGATGTCTTTGCCCAGATCATATGGGGGGCGCGCACATCATTGCAAGTGTCGCTCATCGCTGTCGCCGTCTCCGGGTTTATCGGCATACCTTTGGGGCTTGTATCAGGGTACTTCAATGGAAAAGCTGGGGCTGCCATCGACCTTGCAATTGAGGTTTTTTTGACACTGCCTGTGTTGGCTTTGATGATAGTGGCTGCAGCCGCCCTGGGGGCGTCGATCACAGCTGTGGCGGTATTGATTGGGCTGTTCGCTTGGCCGTCATTGGCGCGGGTGTGCAGGAACACAACCCTGAAAGTCTCCCAAACTTCATACATCGAGGCTGCAAAATGCTCTGGGTTGCCAGTAGCTTCAATTTTGTTCAAGCATATCTTGGCAAACATCATCGGGCCGGTTATAGTGAACTTGACTATGGCAATGGCGGGGGCAATTTTAAGCGAGTCCGGCTTGTCTTTTTTGGGGCTCGGCGACCCCGCCACTTGGTCATGGGGATTGATACTAAAAAAAGCTTGGGAAGCGGGCGCAGTGCTGGCAAGCCCCAACCCTTGGTGGTGGTGGCTATTCCCAAGTTTGTTTATTATGATATATGTTGTCTCTTTCAACCTGCTGGGGAACGGGATCAATGACGCCCTTAACCCCAAAGGGCAGTAAAGCTGGCTATTTAAGTCATTTTCTAGGAGAATGCCAAATGATTGACAAAAGAGCGCTGCTGGTTTTCTTGGCGCTGTTGTGCTTGCTCGGCGCATGTGGCGGCGGGGACACGCCCAAGGACGAGGGCGGCGGGAACTTGGTTGTGGGGATTGTTGGCGCTCCATACTCCACTGCCAACTGGCTAAGCAATGATTTAAATGTTTCTATTATGATGAGCGCCATAAACCCCAGGCTGCTAAGCATAGCCAAGGATGGCTCCAAGGAGCTAGTGATCCTCAAGGAAGCCACAATGTCTGATGATTTAAAAACTGCCACTTGGATTATCCATGAAGGGCTGAATTGGCATGACGGAGTACCTTTCACTGTGGAGGATATTGGTTTTTCATTTGACTACCAATACAAGCACTCCTTGGGGCATGGGGCGTCCTACTACTCCAATATCGACAGCTGGACAAGCCATGGGGCATATGAGATAGAGATCAATCTAAAGGAGCCCCAAGCGAACTTCACTACCCAGGCAGGATATTGGCCGATAATCATGCCTAAGCATATATATGAGAATGTCGAAGACCCGAACCATTTCGACTATCCGGGCTTGGGATACGGGCCATATAGGCTAGTCGAGAAAGTTGATGGCCAGTATTACTATGCCGAAAAGGTGGAAAACTGGCCATTGGCAAACGGCGGAGCCGGAGCAAACATCGACTCGATAACTTTTAGGGTATATGAGGACGCGAACTCAATGACCTTGGCACTGCTCAATGGGGAGATTGACGCCACAGGCACTTATGTGAACTCATCATGCCAGAGCCAGATTGCCGCAAACCCAGATTTGGATTTATTCACGGCATTTAGCTTAGGTTATGCCTACATCGGCATGAACAGCGCCAACACGCTTCTGGCTGATTTACAGCTGCGCACAGCAATCGCCATGTGTATAGATAGGGCAGCGCTGGTGAATATCGCCAAAAGCCATGGGGCTATGCAGATGCGCACTCCAGTGTCGCCGGTATACCCTGATTTAGTGCGCTCCAATATCACATATCCAGGGTTTGACGCCAAGCTGGCCAACAAGCTCCTTGACGAGGCGGGATATACATTGCCTGCCGGAAAACACGTGCGGGAAAAGGACGGGAAACCATTGTCTTTTGTGCTGTCTTGCCGCAACTCGACCCAAGATGTGGACTCATGCGCAAGTGTTTTAAAGGCCAATTTTGAGGCTATCGGCATTGAGCTCACTATTGAGATCCTGGAATCATCGGCTTATATTGACAAAGTGACAAAAGAGCGCAAATTTGACATCAATTTTATCGAGTGGGGCACTATCGACGACCCCGACTCAAACCTTTCGATATACACGACAAACAGCCATGTGAACTTCTTTGGCTACTCCAACCCGGTTGTTGACGAGATAATCGCCAAAACCATGGTTGAGCCTGACTATGAGGCGAGGAAAATACTGTTGGACGAGTTCCAGAGGGAATTTGTTAAGGACTGCCACATTATCAACTTGTTTGTTCCAATGTATGGCTGGGGGGCATCCAAGAAATTCACAGGCTGGGCAGCAAGCCCTGGGTATTACGGGCTTGTGGAGCTGAAGAATTTGGTTAACGTCAGGTTGGCTGAGTGATGTTGGATTGATCAAGGTCAAGGATTCATTTTATTAAGTATCTAAATGAATTCTTCGGATTGCTTTCGAATTGAAAGACCTTAAAATTATCCGTTATGATCGGATTGTTATTCTTAACTGTAATTGCAAAACGAGCAAAAGAAACCTGCAAAGCAAAAATTAGCAGATGTCGAAATGCCAAGGACAACGTTGAAAATTGATAAAGAATTATGAAAAAAGAGGCGACACA
>Ga0082212_10005516_pt1 | contig 17225 bp, 15 predicted proteins | sample TergutNt197P3_FD_71548 | JGI IMG/M metagenome (GOLD analysis project Ga0082212, IMG submission 71548) | Neocapritermes taracua P3 segment gut microbial communities from Petit-Saut dam, French Guiana - Nt197 P3 | ecosystem: Host-associated > Arthropoda: Insects > Digestive system > Gut ... | reverse complement strand
TCGGCGTTGGCAAACATAACGTCAATCTGAGGATTTCTGTTTTTCGCTTCTATATAACCGACTGCGCCCATTGCCATCGCTATATCAGCCGAACCGCTCGCTATAGACTCAATGGCAATAGTATAATCGGTCGTCAGCTTATGTTCTACTTTTCTGCCGGTAGCCTGTTCAATGAGCCTGCCGACTTCCGCGCGCGCTTCCTCATGGGTGTTTGACGATTCGTTTGGATACCAAACCACGTTGATTGTGCTTGTATTTGCGGGTGCGGAGGAATTGTTGTCGCTGACATTGCCGTCATTATTATTGTCATTATTATTGATATAGTTATCGTTGTCTGCCGCAGGAGTATTATTTCCTGAGCTGCCCGCGCTTGATGATTCGCCGCCGCATCCGGCTATACCTATTGTAACAGCGGCTATAATCAGAATTGCTGTAATAATTTTTAAAATTATATGCTTTTTCATGTTTTTTTCACCTTATCCTTTAGTATTATTTGACAAAATTATATAATTCTGTTAAAATAATTATAAGTTTCGTTTGTAAAGTCTAATAATGTCACAGAGTAAAAATTATGTATAATTGTTTGTACACATACTGATTTTGTTTAGTGTTTACTTCAATTAAATCTCAATTTTACATTAAGAAGTTATAATATAAGCAAGCAAATAAACTACACAGGTTTGTTTTTTCATTTGTCATATTTACCTTTAAAAACGGTCAGGTAAATTTTATGATTTTACAAAAAAATTACGATTTCATTATAAGATTTTTATATTTATGATTTAAAAATAAAATAAAAAAGAAAATAAGGATAAGGTGTTTTTATGGTACAAAAAAGATTTACAGCGATTTTACTGTCATTTATTTTAGTTTTAATGGCGGTTTTAAATTTCAGCGTTTCAGCCGCTCCGCCTTTCACGGATACAGAGGGAAGCGAGTATGCCGCAGATATAGCCGCTCTATATGAAAGAGGCTGCATAAACGGCGTGGGCGGCGGTAATTTTGAACCGAACCGTACAATGTCGCGTGCGGAAGCCGCAACTCTCATTCAGAAAGCCTTTATGCTTTTTCCGGTGCAGACTGCTTCATATCCGGATTTGACTGATTTACGGCGCGAACTCGTTTACTCTGGCGCGCTCGGCTCCGTGAACGAAAATTTTACAATCGCGGCGGCGGCGGATTCGTCAAAACATTGGGCAAGCGCGAGTATAGAATCTCTTATTGGCTCAGAAATAATTTCGTTTGAGGAAATCAAAAATAATAATTGGACATTTAATCCGACTGCCGCAGTGACCGAAAAAGAGTTTGCGCTCTGGGTTGCGAAAGCTCTGTACGGTCCGGAGCAAAAAATAAATCACCTTGACAAAGCTGTTCAGGACGGGTATATTTTACCCCAGTCCGCTCAAAATACCGCAGTTTTAAGCAGAGGCGGGGCTTGCGCACTTATTAACGGCGTTCTGACTAAAAGCGAATTGAAAATTATTACAGTGTTTGTCACGTCGGACATTCACGGGCATTTACTGCCGTATGCACCGTCCGGCTCTCAGGCGGAAATCGGCGCGTTGGCGCGCATGAGCGCGATTATAGAAGCTCAAAGAAAAATAAATCCCAATACGCTTCTTCTCGACGGAGGCGATTCGCCGTATAATTCAAATATCGCGAACCTTTTCTTGGGCGAATCGACGATTGACGCTATGAACGCTATGAAATATGACGCTACGGTTTTGGGAAACCATGATTTTGACTACTCATTTGATAATTTAGCGTCTCTTGCGAAACGCGCGGACTATGCGTTTTTATCGGCTAACACATACCTAAAGGATGGTACGTTTCCGAATTTCCTTAAAGAATATATAGTAAAAGAAATCGGAGGCGTTAAAATCGGCATACTCGGCGTAACCGACGACCTATCAAAAGAAACGACGCATTATGAAAATACCGCCGATATTGATTTCAAACCCGATTTGGAAACAGCCGCGGAAGTGACGGAACGCCTGATTAAAGAAGAAAATCCGGATATTGTCATCGCGCTTGCACATCTTCACGACAAAAACACACTTCTGCCGGAAAGAGTATGGGGCATTGACATTGAAATCGGCGGTGGTATGGACGTTATGGGACAGCCGCATATTGTAAACGAAACATGGGTGATAAACCCCGGCAAACACGCCGAATGCCTCAATCAGGTCAGCTTGAATATAATCGGCGGTGAACTGGCGGGAGTGGTTTTCAATCAAATCATACTCAACGAGCAAATGCCGGAAAATCCTGCGGTAAAGTCTGTTATCGACGGTTACGCCGCGCGTATGGACGAAAAATTTAAAGACATCGTCGGAAAAACGCTCACCGACCTTGACGGCGAACGCTCAACTGTGCGTTTTATGGAGTCCAATCTCGGCAATATAATCACAGACAGCCAGATAGATTATTTCGGCGCGGATATAGCGCTGCAGAACGGCGGCGGTATTCGTCAGAGCGTTGACGCGGGTGATATAACTTTCGGCGATATAAACGGTATCCTGCCGTTTGACAACCGTATGCTTGTTCTTGAAATGAGCGGCAAAACAGTGCGTGAATGTCTTGAAGTCGGCGTTATGTCTTATAACGGTCACGGACATTTCCTGCAGGTCGGCGGGCTTAAATATACGGCTGATATTTCAAAACCGGAAGGCGAGCGCGTTACAAGCGTGACAATGCCCGACGGCAAGCCGATTGACCTCAGCAAAAAATACAAAGTAGTCGTAAACGATTTCATGGCGGGCGGCGGCGACGGTTTCTCAATGATTAATGTTCTCAACAGCAACGATGAGGATATGCCGATTGTAGACGACGTAAAAATTCTCGTTTATTCGGAACTGCTTCAAAGGCAGATTTTCGCGGACTATTTGAGCCGCGTAAAAGAAATATCTCCCGAATTGGAGGGCAGAATAACGATTTTAAACCCTCCTGAATAATAAATAAACTGGCGGGCAAATCTTCAAATTTGTTTTTTTCATTTTTCATATTTACCTTTTAAAATGGTACAGGATTTTTATATTCTGTGCCGTTTTCTTTGAATGCAAGCCTTATTTTTCAGCAAATACACATATTTTAGCCGCAATTCTATTTTCGTCCGCTAAAAGCCGATATTAGCTAAAAAGCGTCCGTTTTGACTTGACAAAAACAGCATTTTATGGTATAATGATAATATCAATAGAAGAAACGTCTGTTTCACAACTTAATAAGAAAAAATTAAGCCGATTTGGTGAAACGAGCGTAACGTTCCTTTACCGAGTCGGCTTTTAGTATTCAGAGGGCAGAAAAATCTGCCAAACCGTATCGTATCGCGATAAAGCGACGCGAAACCGCCCGGGCAAATCGGGAGGCGGTCAGAAAGATGTCCCGACACTAAAGAATCCCTTATGCCTGAAAAATAGGTAAATAACGAAAACAAGATGGTCAAGATGGACAACAACAATGCTGTCCGCCTTGACCATCTTAAATAAACACCAAACGGAGGTAATATAAAATATGGCAAGAGAAAAAACAACAGGCTTCTATTTCAAGATGTCGCCGGTGGAATCGGAATTATTCGATAAGCGCATGGCGCAGTCCGGCTGCACAAACAAAAGCGCGTATATCAGGAAAATGTGTATCGACGGTCACGTTTTCAATCTCGAATTATCAGAGATTAGCGAAATAAAGCGGCTGCTGAGTATAACGTCCAACAATATGAATCAACTGACGAGGCGCGTCAATTCTGGCAGCGAGGCGCACCGCGAGGACGTGGCTGAAATAAGCGGACAGTTTACGGACATACGCTTATGCTTCGGCGAAGTGCTGGCGCTATTATCAAACGTCGCCAACGCTAAACCGGGTAAACGGTTCATTAAGCCCCGAACGATTAGAGATTTGCCGGAATATTCTAAAAAACCTACAGGGACGGAGGGAGAATGATTAAGTGGCAACCACAACAATTATTCCGCTCCACACAGGAAAGGGAAGAACGGTCGCAACCGCGCTCGGCATAAGTGTCGGCTATATTGAGAACCCCGACAAGACGGAGCAGGGCGAATGGGTCACATCGTATGAATGTGACCCGCTCATCGCCGACGATGAGTTTTTATTTTCAAAGAACCACTACGCCGCCGTCACAGGGCGCGACCAAGGCGCAAATGATGTAATAGGCTATCATCTCCGCATCAGCTTCAAGCCGGGCGAAACCGACGCGCAGACGGCGAATAAAATCGGGTACGACCTTGCGTTCAGATTAACGAAAGGCAACCATGCTTTCGTTTGCTGCACCCATACCGACAAACACCATATTCATAGTCACGTTGTAATAAATTCTACATCGCTGGACTGTAAAAGAAAATTCCGAAACTTCAAAGGCTCGTCGTTCGCAGTCCGCAGGATTGCCGACTACCTTTGCGTTGAGAACGGATTATCAATCGTCACAAATCCAAAGCCGAGCCGGGGCAGTTACGCTAACTGGCAGGGCGATACGAAGCCGCAGTCTAACCGTGAAAACTTAAAACAAATGATTGACGCCGCTCTCGAAAACTGCGAAGACTACGAAGCGTTCATCGCCGCCATGATTGCGGCTGGCTGTGAAGTCAAGCGCGGGAAAAATCTCGCGTTCAAAATCCCCGGAGCTGAACGCTTCGCTCGCTGTAAATCTCTCGGTGAGGATTATACTGAAGAAGCAATTTTAGAACGGCTGAAAGGTCTGCGTAAGGTTGAACGCCGGCAGTCTACCCCTGCTCTCGATACGGCGTTCGTCCCGTTCGTCATTACGGGTCAGACAAAATTCGGCTTGCTCATAGACATTCAAACGAAAATTCAAGAGGGCAAAGGCGAAGGATATGTTCAATGGGCAAAAGTTTATAACCTCAAGCAAGCGGCTCAAACTTTAATCTATTTGCAGGAAAACGGTATCGACAGCTATGACGAACTCGCTAAAAAATCCGCTGACGCTTCTTCTAATTTTAATGGTCGCCTGAACAGAATCAAAGAAATTGATTCGCGGCAAAAAGAAATCTCCGAGCTTCAAAAACACATGGGGACTTACGGTAAGACGAAAGATATTTATTCTCAATATATAAAGTCCGGACGGAATGAAAAATTTTACGAAGAACACCGCGCCGACATCACGCTTCATCAGGCTGCGAAGAATTATTTTGACAGCTTGGGTTACGACAAAAATAAAAAGCTGCCGTCGATGGACTCTCTCAAACAGGAATGGGCGACGCTCAATTCTGAAAAGAAAAATCTATATCACGGCTACCGTGAACTGAAAGACCGACGCATGGAATTACTCATGGCAAAAGACAATACCGAACGCTTACTCGGCATCAACCGGAATACTCCGGAACGCATCGCCGACCACAACCAACAACGAAATAATTCTCACGAAATATAACTTGCCGGAAGGCAACAGCAGACGCGGTAGCGGCTTAAAGAACGGGGCGCAGCGCGTTCCGTTCGCGGGGTTTGGGGCGGTCAGCACCAACGAGCATTTTTCCGTCTCGGCTCTCAGCCGGGCGGGAAAAATCGCGTCGGTATATACCGACGCCTTGCTCGCCATTAACGTCTTTCTCAAAATCACCCATTACGGTTTTCTTAAAAAATTTCTTGAAGTACGCACGAAAATAAAATATTTATCGTTACCGTTCATAGCCGCTTGCCGTTTCCTTTTGCACTCTCGCCGTTCGTTTTCCTGCTGGTTTCTTTAAAATAATTGAACATCGGATAGTAATCATACATGATACTGTCCCCTGTTGCGCCGTTACGATTTTTTAAAATTTTTAATTCAATCTTGCGGACGCTCTCGCGCTTCAAGCGGTCTATGCCATCCGGTGTCATCGCCGCGCCGTTATCGTTTGAATTATTCCCAAAGGCTTCAAACTGCAAGCCTATAAGAACATCTGAACTATATTCTATCGCTCCGGATTCCTTGAACGCCGACATACTTATTTTATTATTATAATTTTCTCTGTTAAGGCTTGATATGCCGAGTATCGGGATTTTGAAATCCCGGCTTAACCGTTTCAACTCAAACACAGCCTTGTCCGTATTCTGTTTGTCCGAACCCCTCGGCTCGAACGGCGCTAAGATTTGCAGATAATCTATTATGATGACAGGCTTGTTGCCCGTAGACTTTATATGCGTTTCGGCAATCTCGCGGATTTGGCTTACCCCTATATCTCCCATACCCTCATAAATAAATAACCGGTCTGTATATTCGGCGTATTTTTTTACGCTGTCATCTATTAATTTTTTTTCGTCCATGCTGTAATTTTCATAACGCTTGCCCGCCGTGATGCCTCGCGTAGTCTTTGCGTGACTGACAACATCGCCGCACTCTAAATAAGTTATGCGGCTTATACTCTTTGCCATAAGCTCCGTCATCGCCATTTCCAAACTGAATATAAGCACGTCCTGTGCTTGCTGCGCTATTTGGTCAGCAACTTGTAAAGCAAAACTTGTTTTACCCAGCGACGATATAGCCCCCAAAATATATAACCCCTCGTATAAGCCTTCGTCTAATATTTTATCAAGTTCAGGAAAATTTGTCGGTATTGCCGGCGTGTCCGCGCTCGCTTTGACCTGCCCTAAAAAATTATCAATCTTCGCAGTCACCGCCGTTTCTTTTATATATTTTTTCTGCGCCGCTTCTGCTTCTGCTTTTTTTATTTCTTCGGCTTCCAGAGCGTACTGCACGGCATATGCTTTTGCGTTTTGAACCGTTTGCAAAAATAAATCCCTGTCATTCATCAGAAATTCGTTAGGGTCTTTGTAATCTCCGCTTATATTTAATTCTACCACAGTTATATTATGACTGTCAATCGCGGTTTTTAACTCATACTGCGCTTTTTTTCCCGCCTTATCATTGTCAAGGCTTAAAATAACGGGAGCTACCGGCGGATTTTCCTTTAAAACATTAATCAATTTATTTTTGTTACCCGCTCCGCCTAACGCCAGCGACTGACCTCTTGCTTCTATAACTGAAAGAGCGTCGATTTCACCTTCGACTATAATGACCGGCTCTGTTCCCTGTAAAACTTTTTTATTAAATATTTCTGTCGTACCCTCCTTGACAGCTTTATATTTAACGTCAGCGTTAGGGTCTACTGCTCTCGCTATATAACTTCTGCGTTCGGTCGGTATGATTATCCGCGGGCTTGCAGGGGGATTCTTACCCTCGCGCAACGCTTTCGGGCTGCGCCATTCAGGGTCGAAGCCGAGCATAAATTTATCTATAATAGCTTTGCTTAATCCCCTAAAAGAAAAATAATCCGTTTCGCTTACCCTTGCGTGACATTCTTTATAATAAGCTGTATAATCTGTGGAGTTTGATTGTTCACGCCGTTCGGTATTTATTTTTTTATTTTCGTCCATAGAAATATTAAACATCTCGTAGACTCTGTTGAATTTTTCAGCGTCGCCTGTTATATTTTCCGTCTTTGCCACAAGCTCAAATATATCGCCGTGAAACTCGCAACTGAAACAATGATATATATTATCATCTTTATATAGCTGTCCGGCTGGCGTTTTATTTTCACCCTTACCGCTTCCGCAAATCGGGCATATATATTGATTGCCTTTCTTTTGCGTTATGATATTCAGATATTCTTCAAGTCTGCCTTTCACGGCTTGTTTCGCTTCTGTTTTGTTCATGGCGGCTGCCCCTCCTGTTTCGGCTGTGTCGTTCTTCTTTTATTTTTAATTTTCTTTTCTGTATTTAAGTATAAAGAAAATCCCGTCCTGCGTCAAGCGGGGACGGGTTTTCGCTTAAATACTTATATTACCTATAGTATTTATAACCTTTTTCCAGAAGTGCCAATATGCCCCATTTCGCCATGTGAAAGTCTACTTTTTTTAGAGTTTTACGGTGTAGGTTTATACGTGGTATGGTGTAGGTTTATACGTGGTATGGTGTAGGTTTATACGTGGTATGGTGTAGGTTTATACGTGGTAAAGGGGTACTGCGTATAAACCTACACCATAAACAAAAATTTCCAATAATATCAGAGCATTATTTTTACTCCTGTAAGCGTTTTGCCTTCCTGATATTCTTTGTAATCTATAATATATCCTTGCTCTTTCCATTCCTCTAAAATGGCTTTGACATTATTTCTTATGGCACGGGTTTTATTTTTATAAGCTGTATTATTTAAGACTATCTTTGATATTTCAAGTTCTTCATAAATTCCTTGATAAGTTATATTATCACTGCGGTAAGTATTATTATTTCTGAGCCATTCTATTTGCCTTAACAAATAACCTCTTATGATGATTACTTCGTCTGTACCTCTTACGGCATCTTTAGTTTGGAGTAATTTACTTGGTACAGTTATTATTTGCCCAGATATTTGTGCGTATTCATATAAAATGGGTTTTCTTAAAAGTTTGTAGGCTTCATGCTCATTTCCACTTATTTTAACGATTATTTTTTCGGCGGCTAACAAATAACCTTGATATATGGTTTTTTGAATTTTTTTATTATATAACTTTGCTTCTTCCGTGTAGTCAATGGTTGCCTGCATATATCGACTTTTATCAAGGCTCTTTGTAACCGCTTCCAATGCCTGCGGACTTGGCTTTTCATTTTCAGCCAATCCATTCATCGCTCTATATACCGTCGCAGGAGTTACAATATCGTTTCCCGCCACATATAAGGTAACAACCCCGTCATATACTTCCCGGTCATACGGTGTGTATTTTTGCCCTGCTAAATTGATATATTTATTATCATAAGCAAGCATAACTTTTGTAAAGACCTCTTTTTTTGCCTTTTTACCGCTTACTATGAGATTAAACTCCCCTTCGTCTACAATATTTTTGGTTATTTTGTTTGCGAGCTTATTATTTGGCTTTACGTGCTTTTTGGGGATTACGCTTTTTAATATCTCTATTGTACCTGCATTTTCCGATGATGAGTTATTTAATTTGTATTTTTTTAACTTTTGCCGAAATTCCAAGTTTCGGCTGAGTTGTGTAAAAGTCATATCTTTAAATTGAGGATTAGCTTTTATAGCTTCTATGAAAGCCAATGTTTCAGCATCTAAGGTATTTAGCGATTCAGGCTCTGGTGCTATTTCGTATAATTCTTCACCTTTTATAGTTTCGATAAGGGTTTCTTGCGGTATATTATTGTTCTCCACGTTCATGTTTATCGCCTTTCTGCTAATTTCAAAATCATACTATCACTTCAAAAATCTTTTTGCCATTAATATCAAGCCATTCTGCCTTGCGGGTTTTGTTGCCCTCATCTCGGAAGTCAAATGTAAGCATATAGCCTGTGTCGGCGCGTTTGCTCATAAGATAGCCGCAGAGCTGTGAATAGCCCTCTGATTGATAATGCTTGCCGTTCCATAGCTTCAACTCTATAATGAACTGCTGCCGTCCGAAATCTACTACTATATCCATTCGACGCTGGTCTGTAAACTGACTTTCGATATGATAAAAACCTTGTCCATTAATAAGTGGTTTTAAATAAGACAGAAACAATAAACGTCCGTGGCGTTCAAGAAATTTCCTATCTCTTTTATTATATAGCTCGGAATAATGGTCGGCAAATTTACGCAAACATAATTCCATGTCAAAATTACCCTCTTTCACTATGTCATTTTGTAATACGCTGGTGACTTGTTTCTTATTACGAAGGTCTTTGGAAATATAATAATTTATCATTCTCAACTCAAATATTTTGTTAGCTATCGCTATTCTGTCATTTACGTTTAATAAAAATCCATATATAGCCCCGATATTAACAATCGGGTCATCTATTACAAAAGGCTTAACTTCGCCTAATATAAGCAGTTCATATATATATTTAGATAATTCCTTGTTATTTTCAAGATTTTTAAACATATCGTCGAACAGAGTATTACTTTCAGTTAGCAATATTTTAATTGCTCGTTGTATTCCTTCTATTGTCCAATTCCTAACGAGTTCTTCATCAATACATTGGCATATTCTTGACACCAAGAATGGGTATCCATTTGTGTATCCGTATATTTCTTTTGATATTTCCGCTATATTCATTCCTGTATTGTGGTCGTTCTCGTAGTCTTTCAGCATAGTTGTAATTTCTGTGGAACTGAACGACATATCAACATTGAAATTGACAGCTATATTCCACGGAGAATCATATTTTTTATCATCATATTCGGTTGGTGTATATTTACCTTCTCTCATCATCTTGGATTTAATATTCTTTATATCGTGTACGCCTGCCAGTATAACGCTATGAAATGTTGCGCCCATGCCGCCTTTGCGTTCATTAAATTTATTCCGCAGCATACCTAAAAAATGCAGAAATATCTCATGGTTGCTTGCCTTGTCTACTTCGTCTATCATCAGCACGATTTTTCTACCCTTACATAGTTGCGTCAAATGTACGCTCAATTCATCGAAATCAGTGACTTTATTGTTTTGCCATTCTATTTTTTCGCTCGAACCATTTTGCTCTGCCATGTCTAACTGCCACATAAAACGCTGACAAAATGATTGCGCGTTTGCAAACATTGTTGTACCTACGCCTTCAAAACTCAAATTTATACATATATACTCGTTTGACAGAGTTCTCCTGAGCGCGTGTAGGGTCGTTGTTTTTCCATATTGTCTGGCACGATTTATTGTGAAATAACACCGTCTATCTATAAGTTGCTTTATCTGTTCTATTTTGGTGCTTATGTCAACCATGTAATCTTCTTCAGGCGTGCATAAACTGGTTACATTAAAATTTTTCATAATATGCCTTTCTGCAACATTAAAATATTAAGCATTTATAATATCTTACTGTTTGAACATTTATAATTCTAAATATTAAGATTTTTTAATATTTTATTTTCCGTTTTCAAGATAGATCTTTTCGCTTTCGAAGTATTTTTCTAACGCTATTGCCACAATTTCAGACTGGTCGAGGTCTTGTATATATGCCGCCTTTTTCAGCAGTTTAGTCATTTCTTTATCAAGATAAATTGTCTTTTGCTGTTTGCGTTCTTTATTTTGGTTACTGTCAGCATGACTGGAATAATTTCCGTTATCATTATCAGACGGAGTAAACCTTTGTTTCGCTTGTTCTGTAAGCTGGTCTTTTACATTATTAAAATTTTTCTTTGACATTTTTTTTATCCCCTTTTCCTAAATATTCATCTATAAAAGCATTATAATCTTCTGCGACAGAAGAATTGGAATATTTGTACAAATCGCTTTTTTCCGCTTGCGCTTCTTCCACTGCTACAGAGAACCGTATATATGTATTATATACTTTTGTGTCGATGATTCTTGCTAATTCTTCCGTAAAGTCTTTCATGCCTCTGCTTATAACGGTGCGCGGGTTATACTTCGTAATTAAAATCCCGTCAATTTTTAAATCGTTCGCCCGTTTGCGGTACGGCATTATGCTGTCTACATATAATTTAAGCTGCTGGATTCCCGTTGCGGCAAATATTCCCGCCGTGGAGGGAATTATTAATTCATCGGCTATCATAACCGCGTTTGTAGTCAATATCCCCAATGACGGCGGTGTATCAATAATAATAAAATCGTAATTATTTAATACCGGCTGTAAAGTTTCTTCTAACCTGTATTCTTTCCCTGTCTGCACAAGTTCGTGTTCAACGCCTGCAAGCACAATATTGGCAGGAATAATATCGAATGAATCCGTTCTTTGAATTACATCACGCGGGTTCTCTTTTTTTAACAGCATCTGATACACGGTAGAACATTGATATGCGTCTATACCGATACTGCTTGATAAATTTCCCTGAGGGTCAAAGTCTATCGCAAGTACGGTATAACCTCTGGCTTTCAATCCGGCAGCTAACGCTCCGGTTGTAGTCGTTTTGGCAACCCCGCCCTTTTGGTTTGTTATAGTAACTATTTTCGCCATTTTACCAGCTCCCTTACTGTGAATTATCTATATTATACTACAACAATATTAAAATGTCAAGACATTATAGCTTTTAAATATTTTAATTTTTTATATTTAAAAGACTGAACACTCGCGAATTATCGGATAGTTTGATTTAAATAGTTATTGATATTATAATATTTAAATGTCTAAATTTTTAAAATGTTTAAAGTGAAGATGTTTTAATATTAATGGAATTTATTAGGATTAAAGAAAGAGTAAACTATTTTTAAAATAGTTTACTCTTAAGATTTAATATTTACTTCATTTGATTGATATGTGAATTTGAACCGAACACCAAGACATAAATCGGAATATGCAGTATGCGGGATATTTTCGCGAGTGATTCAAGGCTTGCTTTTTTCACGCCTCTTTCAATACGGCTTATATAAGTGTCCGACATATCTGCCAATTCCGCGAGTTCAGCTTGCGTCATGCTTTTTATTCGCCGCTCTTTTTTAATCCGTTCCCCTATTGCCTTATAATCAAGCATATTTTTGATTCTCCTTTCAATTTGATAGGAAAATCGTAACACCGACAAATTTCGGCAAAAAAAATTTAAAAATTTGACCGCTGGGTCATTTTCTTTTTTCTATATATGCGTTATAATAGCCGTAAAAGAAAATAGTAAAAGAAAGGAATTGCCAATCATGAATAAAAACAGCATAAAAAAAGAAGAAATCCGTCAGCGCGTCCAAAATGCGGACACAACGGATATAGAGATAATCCCGGCAAAACCGCAAGTGAGTTTTTTGAAAGATACAAGCGAAAAGAGAGTCGCGATTTATGCGAGGGTTTCTACGGATGATGTTCGGCAGACGTCATCATATGAAATACAACGGAAACATTATTCCGATTTTGTGGCGGAACGCGCTAATTGGATTCTTGTTGATATATATGCTGATGAGGGAATCTCTGGCACATCCCTAAAGAACAGGGATTCATTTAAGCGAATGATAACTGATTGTAAAAACGGCAAAATAGATTTGATTATTACGAAAAGCGTGTCGCGATGGTCACGGAATATAGTTGACGGGGTTGGATGCGTGCGCGAACTTGCCGCACAAAATCCGGCTGTCGGCGTATTTTTTGAAGACGAAAGGCTTTATTCGCTTGACCGGGAACACGCAACGATGCTTTCGATGCACAGCACGATGGCAGAACAGGAATCACGGACGAAAAGCACGTCTATGAACTCATCTCTTTTAATGCGGTTTTCGCATGGTCTTTTTCTTACGCCGCCGCTGCTCGGATATGATACTGATGAAAACGGAGACCTTATTATAAACCAAGAGGAAGCGAACACAGTACGGCTCATATTTTTTATGTATATTTATGGATACAGTACCGAAATAATCGCAGAAACTTTGACAACGCTCGGACGGTCTACAAAATTGGGTAATTTAAAATGGTCGCCGTCAAGTGTTTTAAATATTCTCAGAAATGAACGTCATTGCGGCGACGTTCGTGCATGGAAAACACATACCCCTGATTTTTTGAGCCAAAAGTCAGTCAAAAACCGTAACAATAAGCCGCAATATTATAAACGCGACCACCATGAACCAATAATTTCCCGCGATGATTTTATCGCCGTTCAGCAGATGCTTGATAATGCAAAATACGGAGGCAGCAAATTTTTACCGTAGCTGCGCGTCATTCCGGACGGAGCATTGCGAGGATTTGTATCTGTAAATCCTCGTTGGAGCGCATTCAAGGCAGAGGATTACCGTGCCGCTTCATCAAGCGTATCCGGTGAGCTTCAATGACAGGCGTTCAGGTAAAGCGCGGAGATATTGATTTTCGGGGATGGGAAATAGCTCGCACACAATTTTTCACTTCAGCCAATATGATAAGCGTGACATTTTCGCATCGTAATATTAGATTCAGCAGCGATTGTATACGTAAATTTGAAAATACGGAATATATTGATTTGCTCGTACACCCATACGAGAGTGTTTGTGTCGCGCGCCCGTGTTCTGTTGAATATAAAAACAAAATGCGTTGGTCAAAATTACGGAACGGAAAAATATACGGCAGAGAGATAAGCGGCGCGGCTTTTTTAGACACGCTGTACGAATTATTTAACTGGAATCTCGCATATAAATACAGGCTGCGCGGAGAGATTGTACGGTTTGACGGCGAATGCGTTGCCTCGTTCGATATATACGAACCGGAAATTATTATCCCGTGCGATATAACGCCAACGCATGATATGTATATAACAAAACAAACAAAAAAGGCATCTGTTATCTTGCCTCAGAGCTGGAAAAATAATTTCGGCGATTCATATTACAGCTACATAAGCCGTAAAAATATGAATTTATCATGCTTACCGATTTTTGATACAGCGGCGGAATATAATACACAACCTGAGCTAAATCCAACTTCTCCGGGAAAAATTACTGAAAATATGCAGGATTTATTCGTAAAAATGCAAAACAAAGAGGGATTATATGGAAATTCAAACTCTGAAAAATAGCGAAGGTGAAATAGTTCGCGCTGAATATTTCGCATACACAAACGAACCTATTATTACGTTTAATCCGGCGCGTAATTTGGTTTATGTCAATGCGGCTTGCCTGAAGCGGTTTCCTGATATGGATTATGCTAATTTTTTGATTTTTCCCGTTGAAAAAAATCTTGCTCTGCGTCCGTGCAAAGCAGACGAGCTACACGCAGTCCGTATTCGGTCGTCTGGCAAAAATATTTCAAAACCGAGGCACATTAGTTGTGAGGAGTTTATGATTAAAATTTTAAAGCTCACTCAATGGTCTGCGGATAAGCCTTACAAACTGCTTGGCAATGTAGTCAAACGAAATGATGAAACAATAGTCATGTTCGAGCTTAAATCTTTTTCTGACGAGGGTTTTGGCGTTGCGCTTGACGACTACTTGAATAATCCGATTGTTAAAACATTTGAGCAGGATACTGAAATAAGCGTCGATTATATAAATAATGAGAAAGATAACCATATATGGATAACTTAGATAAAGGTGAAAACTCAATAAAATTTGCTATGTTGTACCGCGACGGTCAGATTACGGCTGACGAACTTAACCGGCATAACGATGATATTACGAAAGAATGCCGGAAATATCTTATCGGAAAAATTTGCGAACGCGAAAAAGCCAACCGTGTTGCCGAAGAAACGGTAGATGCTTTATATGAGCGGATTGGATTTGAATTTGGCTATAGTTCGAGAAGTATGCAGCATGTTATATCATATGCCCGTGCCGTTGACCACTTTTATAAAACGGCGCCGGATATTGCGTTATCTGTTTTAGGGGGAAAGATTCAGCGCCTTTCAAGCGAAAATATAATTATATTATCTAAAATGGAATTAATTGATGTACGTATTATTATAGAAAGATTAGCCTCTGAAAAGACGTCGGTAGAGACAATATTAAAAGAACAAAAAGAGCAGATGCAAATGAAAAAACGCGGAAGACCGAAACAAAAATCACATGGTTTGCCGCGAAAATCAGTTAAAGATACCCCGCCGGATGACCCAGATTCTCAAATCATGGCTCTCGTGTATACTATACCTTCATGGATAAGTGCGGTAGAAAACAATTTCATGAACACTAATTTTGACAGAGTATCTTTATCGGCTCATCGCAGGCTCATAAATGAACTGAACGAACTTAAAGAGACTGCCGCTGCGATGATTTTAATTTTGCGCGATGAAAAATATTGAAGAATGGAAAAGCAATTTCATGGAAAATCTTGATAAATATGTCCCTAAAGTGCATTTTGAGCAAATACCGATAAAAAATTTGGTTTCCAATCAAAAATACCAGCGAAATTTGTCGCAGCGGCATATTGACCGCACCCTAAAGAATTTCGATTTGTATCAGATTAATCCGGTAAAAGTAAGCAGACGGGACGGAAAAAATTATGTTTTCAACGGGCAGCATACGATAGAAATGATAGCCGCGATTTCAGGCTCGCGCGATACTCCGGTATGGTGCATGGTATACGATGATTTAGAATATATTCACGAAGCGGATATTTTTGCAAATCAGCAGAAATTTGTAAAGAAGTTATCGGCGTATGAAATATTTGTTGCGAATATAGAAGCCGATAACGACAGTCAAATCGTAGTTCAAAAAATCGTGGAATCCTGCGGTTTGAAAATAACGTCCACGAGATGCCTGGGCGGTATTTGCGCGGTAACTTGCCTTGAGCAAATCTTTCAAAATCATGGGTATCATGTGCTTGACAGAACATTGAAATTGGTTGTGAACACTTGGGAAGGGGATATGGTATCTTTAGCCGCGAATATGATAAGGGGGATCGCGCATTTGGTTATTGTGTTCGGTGATTCTTTAAGAGACGAGGTATTCGCAGAACGTGTCGGTACTGTATCAGCGCGTGAGATTGCGCGAACGGCGAAAGATCGCCGGGCTGGTTCGCTCGGGTATGCTGAAGCATTATTAATTGTTTATAATAAAAAAAGTAAAGCAGGGTTATCTATGCAAAAGCTCTACAAATCAAGAAATCAAAGGGGCGATTCCACTAATATGGAATACGAATCAGAGGTGTATAGCGAATGGATTTAATAAAATATAAAGTAATGCCATTTGATTATAAAATCGCGCGGTTTAGCTTACTTTTACGTAAAGCATATCCGTTTTTAGGGGAATTGTGCCTACGGGTGGTAAAATATAGAAAAGAAATGCGGGATTTGGCGGCGACCGACGGGTTAAATTTATATTTGAATGTGGAAAAATTGAACGAACTGCCGGAAGAATCATTAAATTTTGTACTGTTACATGAATTATTCCACATAATACTACGGCATAAGTTTCCGAAGAACGCATTATTTTATGAGAAGCCGTATTGGAATATTGGCTTTGATTTAACGGCAAATTGGCTACTCATGAGCCTTGAACGGGAATTGAAACAAAAAGGACTGCCTGTTATACCCGTTGCGGACACTATTTTATCGCTGGATGATTTAGCCGGAGATCCGTCGCACAGGATTGTAGAATCGTTTATCGAACAAGTCAAACAACAAGGGATTTTATCGGAGTTTCCGCCGATATTTGTTGAAATAGAATGGAAGTCCTTTAAAGCGATAGTATCTAATAACTCTTTTATATTTGATATATTGGATATAAAAGACGGGATTTCCAACCCGCCGACTGACGCAGAAATTGAAGCATTATTAGCTGACTGTTCAAAATCAGCCGGAAAAGATGGATTGCCTTGGAGTTTGCGGCATTTAATGAATGAATTGACCATCGGAAGAAAATTGCCGTGGTTTCTAATACTTAAGCGATATTTAGAAGCAGAGAAAGATAGTGAGAATTTTGATTTT
>Ga0082212_10005515_pt1 | contig 17226 bp, 19 predicted proteins | sample TergutNt197P3_FD_71548 | JGI IMG/M metagenome (GOLD analysis project Ga0082212, IMG submission 71548) | Neocapritermes taracua P3 segment gut microbial communities from Petit-Saut dam, French Guiana - Nt197 P3 | ecosystem: Host-associated > Arthropoda: Insects > Digestive system > Gut ... | reverse complement strand
GCACGGTGGCGGCCGCCGTCGTGCTCAGGCCCGGGGCCGTGGTGCCCTGGATCGTGTAGGTGCCGGGGCCGTGGATCCACGCCGCGGCGCCGGACCACGACACGGGCACCTGCTCCGAGGTGCCGTCCGAGTAGGCGACGGCGATGGTGGCGGGCAGGGCGACCGGCGTCGTGGAGGTGGTGACGCGCGGCTGCTCGACCGTGTCGACGGTGCGCGGCCCGATCGACCCGGTGTGCACCAGGGTGAACACGTCGAGGGAGGCCAGCGGCATCCCGTCGGCGGCGAACAGCGCCTGGTTGTCGACGGCGGAGCCGCCGTACCACTGGCCGGCGTCGGCGGGGTCGTACTCGCCTGCGTAGCTGGACGCCCAGCCCGACCCGTACTGCTGCCAGAGGGCCTCGTTCTGCGTGAGCTGCGACGGCGGCCCGACGGGGATCCAGGCGGGCTCCCAGTAGAAGACGCCGATGCCGCCCGCGTCGGCGACGGCCTGCATCACGGAGCGCACCTCGGTGGCCTGGCCCTGCACGCTGATCGGGTACTGGGTGGCCTGGGAGGCGTCGGCGATGGTGTTGGTCCAGCCGTCGCCGTCGGCGAGAGTGGAGGCCCACGACGTCTCGGCGACCATGACCTGCTTGCCGTAGGTGTCGTGGATCGCCTTGAGGGAGGCGGTGAGGTTGTCGAGGCTGCCGTGCCAGTAGGGGTAGTAGGACGAGGCGAAGACGTCGTAGTCCACCCCGTACTGGGCGAGCTGGCTCGCGTACCCGGTGTACCGGCCGGCGGTCTCCGGGTCGGTGAAGTGCAGCGCGACCAGGGCGTTCGGCAGCGTCTCGCGCACGGCCGCGGAGCCGGCCGAGAACACGGCCGCCATGGCCGGCCAGCCGGTCACGCCGGCGACGCCGTTGTTGGTCTCGTTGCCCACCTGCACCATGCGCACGTCCACGCCGGCCGTCTTGAAGCGGGTAAGGGCGTCGGCCGTGAAGTCGTGCACGGCCTGGGCGGTCTGGGCGGGCGTGTACCCGGCCCACGCCTTGGGCGCCTGCTGCTTGGACGGGTCGGCCCAGAAGTCGGAGTACTGGAAGTCGATGAGCAGGTGCAGGCCCGCGGCGGTGGCGCGCTGCCCGATCTCGATCGCGCGCGTCACGTCGACGTCGCCGCCGCCGTAGCCGTGGCCTGCGCTGTCGTACGGGTCGTTCCAGACGCGCACGCGCACGTCGGTGACGCCGGAGGCGGCGAGCGTGGCGAAGATGTCGGCAGGCTTGCCGCTCGCGTCGCGGTAGACGACGCCCGACTCCTCCTCGGACAGCACCGACGACACGTCGACGCCCTCGAGGAACCCGGCCGGCAGGTTGTCGATCTTCTGGACGGTGACACCGGCCTGGACGGGCCCGGTGCCCGTGTCGGCGTGGGCGAGCGGCGCGAGCGCGGCGGGGGTGATGGCCGCCAGGGCGGCGGCGGTCGCGGCGGCTGCCGCGCGGGTCCGGGGATGGTGCATCGGGGGTCCGATCGTCGTTGAACGGGCTGTGAACGGTCACAGTTGTACCGGTTCGGGGGCGCGAGCGGAAGGGGCAACCGATGCGGTTCACTGTCCCCGTGACCGACCACGACGGCTACGAGTTCTCCGCCGACCCGCTCCGCATCGACCCCGCCTGGGTGCACCTGGCCCTGACGGAGCACGCGTACTGGGCGGCCGGCCGCACGCGCGAGCAGCACGACGCCGCGATGGCCGGGTCCCGCAACTACGGCGTCTACGCACCCGGCGGCGCCCAGGTCGGCTACGCGCGCGTCGTCACCGACGGCGTGACGTTCGGGTGGCTGGCCGACGTGATCGTCGCCCCCGAGCACCGGGGCAGGGGAGTGGCACGCATGCTGGTGCGCGGGCTGCTCGCGGACCTCGAGCCGCTCCACCTCAAGCGGATCCTGCTGCGCGCCACCGACCAGGGCCGGGGCCTGTACCTCCAGCACGGCTGGGCCGCCGTCGACGAGCCCGACGCCTGGATGGCCCGCTACGCCTGAGCCGGGCGCGGCCCGCCGCCCGCGATGGTTCGATGGTGCGGTGACCGAGACCCCCGAGGCCCAGCCCACCGCCCCCGATGCCGGCGCCCTGGTGCCCGCCATGCTGAGCCTGTGCGCGGGCGGCCTGGTGCGCACGTGGACGGCGGCGGGCGAGCGCCTGTGGTCCGTGCCCGACGACGCCCTGCGCCGCACCATGTACGAGGGCCGCATCTCGCGCACCCCGCGGGAGGACCGCCGCTTCCGCGAGGTGGCTCTGCTCGACGAGGCGTCGGGCACGCTCGTGCTCATGCCGCTGATCCGCACCGCCGGCGGCGGCGACGTCACCGACCTGGGCCTCCCGCCCATGACGCTCGCGCCCGCCGACGCCCAGGGCCGCCCCGCCGACGACTTCATGGACGACGTCGCCGACGCGCTCTACCGCGCCGTGCGGTACACCGTCGACGCCGGCGGGTTCCTGCTCGTGGAGCTCGGCGGCTGGGACGCCCCCGAGCGGCCGTACTGCCTGTTCGCCGTCGACGGCGACGCCGTGCACATCGAGACCGCGCCCGCCCCGGTCGGCGCCCCCATCTGGACGCCGCACCTCGCACCGGGCGCCCCGGGCGCGAGCGTGCGCGCACCGCTGGGTGATGACACGCTCGAGGTGTCGTGGCGGATCATGCTCGACGCCGTCGCGACGTGGCAGGTCAGCCCGTGGGAGCTTGCGCTCACCTACGGGGTCCGCTGACAGGAGGTCGCCATGACGTTCGACACCCCTCGGGGGACGCGCGGGAGGCGGCCTCAGTCGGCCGGCCCGCTGCAGCGGTTCGGCAACGGCCGCATCGTCGCCAGGATCCGCAAGAAGGGCGGGCGCGGGTTCATGGGCATGAACACCCTGGTGCTGACCACCGTGGGCGCCCGCACCGGCAAGGAGCGGCAGACGCCCCTGGCATGGTTCCCCGCCGACGGCGGCGGCTGGCTCGTCGTGGCCGCGGCCGCCGGAGCGGCGACCAACCCCGCCTGGTACCACAACCTTGCCGCCCACCCCGACCGCGTCACGATCGAGCTGGACGGCACCCACCACGACGTCGTCGCCGAACAGCTGCACGGCGACGAGCGCGCGACGGCGTGGGCCCAGGTCGTGGCCGCCGTGCCGCGTTTCGGCGGCTACGAGAAGACGACCGACCGCGTGATGCCGGTGATCCGGCTCCGCGAGCGCTGACCTACATCTGCCCCGTGCCGGGAACGCCCGGCGCGAGGCCGTACCGGAGCAGGACGGCGCCGCTTCCCCCCGCGGTCGGAGGCTCGAGCAGCGTGAGGCTGCTGGGCACCGCGCCGCCGTCGAACACCCTCTTGCCCTGGCCGAGCAGGATCGGGTAGACCCACAGGTCCAGGCGGTCGAACAGCTTCTCGCGCAACAGCGTCTGGACCAGGTTCACCGAGCCCACCACCTTGACGTGCTCGTGCCGGTCGCGCACGTCGCGCACCGCCGCGGGCAGGTCGGGCCCGAGCACCTGCGACCCGGCCCACTCGAGCGTGGGCGCGCCGCGCGAGGCCACGTACTTGGGGATCCGGTTGAACAGCGTGCCGAAGAAGTCGGACTGGTGCGGCCAGTACGACGCGAAGATCTCATAGGTGCGCCGCCCCAGCAGCAGGGCGTCGGCGTCGTCGTAGGCCGCGGCGACCTGCGCCCCCGTCACGTCGTCGACGAGGGGTGCCTGCCAGCCGCCGAACGCGAAGCCGTCCGGGTCCTCCTCGGGCCCGCCGGGCGCCTGCGCCACCAGGTCGAGGGAGGCGAACAGCTCGATCTCGATGTGTCCCATGCGGCTCTGACCGGGCGCGCCGCGCGAACTCATCGCGGGTGCCGCGGTCGTCTGAGACCACCGACACATCCAGCGCCGCCGATGGAGCCCAGCGCGCCGGGACCCAGGTCGTAGCGAGACCGTCCCGGCCCAGGCCCGCGCCCGCCACCTAGCCTTTCGGGGGACAGACCGGGGAGACGGGGGGACACGGCCGTGGTCGCACTCGTGCTCGCGCCCGTGCTGCTGGGCGTCGCTCTCTACAAGCTGCCGTCTGCGCTCGCCGCCGTGCTCGCGCTCGCCGGCCAGGCCGGCATCGCCGCCGGCGTCGTCGCGCTGTTCCTGCGCGCCTACCACGAGGGCCCGTTCGTCGAGGTGCTCGGCGGCACCGACCACCTGCTCCACGTCTCCCTGCGCGGCGACCGCACGGCGCTGGCGCTCGCGGCCGTGACCGTGCTGCTGTTCGCCGCCGCGCTCGTCTACTGCCTGCGCGAGCCCTTCCGCGACAACAAGCTGCTGCTGCTCCTGCTGGTGCTGCAGGGCCTGGCGGTGGGCATCTTCCTGGCCGACGACGTCTTCACGCTCTTCGTGCTGTTCGAGGTCGCGACGCTGGTGGGAATCCTGCTGCTGATGTTCCGCAGGGACCGGCGCAGCACCTACGACGGCCTCTACTACCTGACGATCCAGATCGTCGCGATGATGTTCTTCCTGTTCGGGGTCGCCTACCTGTACCGGACGTTCGGGGTGCTGTCGGTCACCGAGCTGAGCCTGCTGGTGGAGCGCGGCGTGGACGGCCGGGCGATGGTGCTGCCCGCGGCGTTCCTGCTGACGGGCATCGGCCCCAAGGCCGGGTTCTTCCCGCTGTTCTCCTACGTGCCGCGCTCGTACGCCAACCCCGGGGCGCCGACGGCGGTGCTCATGCTGCTCTCGGGAGTGCTGGTGAACGGCGCCCTGTTCTGGTTCGCGCGCCTGGGCGCCCTGTTCGCCCCCGCGATCGACCTGTCGGGGTTCCTGCTGGTGGTCGGCCTGGCCACGGGCGTGGCCGGGGCGGTCAAGGCGCTCGCCCAGCGCGACCTGCGGCTCATCCTGGCGTACTCGACCGTGTCCCAGGCCGGTCTCATCACCCTGGGCCTGGCCTCCGGCGGGCTCACCGCGCACGGCGGCGGCATGTTCCACCTGGTCAGCCACGCGCTGCTCAAGTCGGTGCTGTTCCTCACGGCCGGGCTCATCGCCTCCGTGTACGGCACCACGCGCATCGACCGCATCCGCGGGGTCGCGCGGCGCATGCCCGTGGTCGCGGTCGTCACCGCCGTCGCGGTGCTCGGGATGGTCGGCGCGCCCTTCACGGCCGCCGGCGCGTCCAAGGACCTGATCCTGTCCGGCGTGTCCGGCACGTGGGTCGAGGCGGCCGTCTGGGTGGTCAACCTCGGCACCGCGCTCGTGTTCGCCCGGTACGCCGTCATGCTCTTCGGCAGGCCCGACGGCGAGGCCGCCGTCCGCGCGGGCGAGCGGGCGGGGCGGGTCCAGACCGGAGTCGTCGTGGCGCTCGCTGCCGTGTGCGTGGCCGTCGGCGTCGCGGCGCCGCAGGTGGCGGGCCTGCTCGGGGTGCCGGCGCCGTCGGGCCTGAGCCTGAGCAAGGCGCTCGGCTTCCTGGCGACCGTGGCGGGCGCCGTCGTCGTCGTGCGGTACGGGGCTCCGTTCGTGCGGCGCCTGCGCGCGCTCGTGGTGCCCACACTCTCGCTGCCGTACGCCGTGCTGGCGCTCACGGTGTTCTTCGTGGCCGCCGCGGGCTACGGCACGCTCGTCACGGCGGGGGGTGCCGGATGATCCGCCGCAACGCCGTCGCCGTGCTGGTGCTGGCCGCGATCTGGGTGGTCATGAACGAGCGGCTCAGCTGGGTCGTGGTCGGCTCGGGGCTGCTGGTCGCCGTCGTCGCGCTGGTGCTGACCAACCGCATCATGCGGATCGACTACGCCCGGGTGGCGTTCCTCGACCCGGTCACCGCGGTGCGCTACGGGCTGGTGCTGCTGCGCGAGATCGCGACGGCCGCCTGGGGCATGGCCGTGATCATCGTGACCGGCAAGGCGCAGGTGACCACGTTCGTCCACGAGAGCGACCTGACGGACGAGATGGCGCTGTTCCTGCTGGCCAACAGCATCATCCTGACGCCGGGCTCGGTGGCGGTGGACCGCGACGGCAGCCGCATCACCGTGATCACGGCCGACGCCGACGTCGAGCGGGCGCGCGCCTCGTGCCGCCGGCTGGAGCGCTCCGTGGCGAGGCTGGGGGGACGCGCATGTTCCTGACGGTCGTGAGCGTGGTGCTGCTGCTGGCCACGGTGGTGAGCGGGTTCGTGACCCTGCACGGGCAGGACCGCTGGAAGCGCCTGCTCGGCTACCTGCTGGTGGCGGGCAAGGTGAACATGCTGATCGTGATCTTCGCGCTGGTCACGGGGAACGGGTTCTCCCTGGACATCGCGCTGGTCTACATCCTGCTCAGCTACGTGGGCGTGCTCGCGCTGTGCGACTACATGGTGCGCAAGGAGGTCCGCGGTGCTGACTGACGTGCTCGGGAACGCGCTCATCGGCGTCGGCGTGCTCGCCGTGGTGCTGGGGCTGGTGGGCGTGCTGCGCTTCCCGCAGTTCGAGCTGAAGCTGCTGGCGGGCGCCAAGATCGACACGGTCGCGCTCATCGCCATCGTGGTGGGCGCGTCGCTACGCTCGGGGCTCACGTGGTTCACCGCCAAGGCGCTGCTGATCCTCGCCCTGGTGCTGGTGGTCAACCCCATCGTGACCAGCAAGATCGCGGCCAGCGCGCGCCTCGACGCCGCCCGCGCCGCCGCGGCGGAGCCGGACGAGGGGCCGGACGCCTGATGGGCCTCGACCAGATCGTCTTCGTGTTCCTCATCGTGTTCGCGGTGCGGGCCGTGTTCGCGTCGTGCCTGCGGCACGCCATCATCACCTCGGGCGTGTTCGGGCTGTTCGCGTCGCTCGCGTACCTGCTGTACCACGCGCCCGACGTCGCGGTCTCGGAGGCGGTGGTTGCCTCCAGCCTGGGCACGGTGCTGCTGATCCTCACCATCCGCAACTACGACGACGTGAGCGTGCCCGGCATCCCGCGCATGATCTGGCACCGCAAGGGCGCCGACCTGCTCATGCTCGGTGGCGCCGCGCTGGTGCTGTTCCTGACCTCGCAGACGCCGCAGGTGCCGGTGGCGCCGCTCAAGGACGCCGTGATGGGCGCCTACCTGTCCTCCGGCGGGGCCGTGAACCCGGTGACCACGATCCTGCTGCACTACCGCGTGTTCGACACGGTGCTCGAGGCGCTCATGCTGCTCATCGCCGTGCTGGGCGTGGTGCACCTGTCCGACGGCCGCGGCGGCAAGGGCGGCGACTACGGCTCTGTGGTGCGCCTGCACCCGACCATGGTCACGTCGCTGCGCATGCTCACGCCCGTGCTGATCATCGCGGGCGTGGCCCTGATCGTCGGCGACCCGCACACGCCCGGGGGCGGGTTCCAGGGGGCGGGCCTGCTCGCCGCCGTGATCGTGTCCCGGTACCTGGTGGGCCGGCGCGGCCCGGCGTCGACGTCGGGCCTGGAGACGCTCGAGAAGGTCATCTTCGTGGTGTTCGTGCTGAGCGTCGCCGCGTACGTGTTCGCGGGCTTCACGCCCCTGACCGGCGACGCGTCGCCCGTGTTCATGATCGCGATGAACGGGCTGCTGGGCGTCAAGGTGTTCTGCGGGCTGTCGATCATGTTCCTCTACTTCGCCCAGGAGTCCCGATGATCGACCTGCCCTTCGACCTGTCGTGGCTGGACGGCGCGAGCACGGCCGTCGTGCTGTTCTTCGTCGGCCTGGCCGGGGTGGTGCTGCGCAAGAACATGATGATCACCGTGATCGCCACGGGGATCATGAGCACCGCGATCATCCTGGCCTTCGTGACCATGGGGTCCTCGCCCGACCACCTCGCGCCCATGACGGCCACCGACGTCGCGAGCGCCGCCGACCCGGTGCCTCAGGCGCTCATGATCACGTCCGTGGTGATCGGTGTGGCCGTCAAGGCGGTGTGCCTGGTGCTGATCCTGGGCCTGTACCGGCAGCACAAGACCTTGGACTGGGACGAGGCCCGTGCGATCCGCGAGGCCGAGGGGGAGGACACGGCGGCCGCGCCGCTCACGTGGCGCGAGCGTCTCGACGTCGTGCGCGCCGCGTTCCGTCCGGCTGATGGGACGGCCCCGCCCGGGCCTTGATCGGCCGGGTCGCCCGCCGTACGTTGTGCAGGCGATTCCTCACCAGGGCAGCTGGCCCCGGCTCGCACGGCTGACGCCGGCGTACCGTCGTGGGGAGCCACGGCACGACGCGTACCTGAGCTTCGAGCCCGCTCGAGGGTGACCACCTCGGCGGCTGCGACCCGCAACCTGGCCTGACGGCCGAGGGCCCGAGCAGTCCACCTCTGAGAGGACTCCTCATGCCCATCGCCACGCCCTTCCCCGGCGGCACCCTCCTCGGCTACCCCCGCATCGGGCGGCACCGCGAGCTCAAGCGCGCGCTCGAGGCCCACTGGGCCGGCCGCACCACCGCCGCGCAGCTCGAGGACACCAGCCGCGCGCTGCGCCTGGCCACCGTGCGCCGCCTCGTCGAGCTCGGCCTCGACCCCGCCGACGGGTCCGTCCCCGGCTCCTTCTCGCCCTACGACCAGGTGCTCGACGCCGCCGTCGTGCTGGGGATCGTGCCCGCCGCCGACTACGTCGTGGCCGCGCGCGGCGACGGCGCCCGCCCGCCGCTCGAGATGACCAAGTGGTTCGACACCAACTACCACTACCTGGTCCCCGAGATCGGCCCGGACACCCCGATCGCGTTCGCCGACGACGCGCCCGTGCGCTGGTTCGCCGAGGCCGCCCGCCCCGCCGACGGCGGCCGGGCCGTGGTCACGCGCCCCGTCGTCGTCGGGCCCGTGACGTTCCTGCTGCTGGCCAAGGCCGCCGACGGCGCCCCCGACGGGTTCGACCCGCTCGACCGCCTCGACGACGTGGTCGCCGCGTACGCCGGCCTGCTCGCCGCCCTCGGCGAGGCCGGGGCGCCCTGGGTGCAGCTCGACGAGCCCGCCCTGGTCGCCGACACCGTCACCGGCCACCTGCCCGACGGCGTGCTCGCCGACGCCGTGACCCGCGCGTACGCGGCGCTCACCGCCGTCGCGGGCCGGCCCTCGATCCTGGTCGCCGCCCCGTACGGCGACCTGCGCGGGCAGTCCGGCGACCACCTCGCCCTGCTCGCCGGCACCGACGTCGAGGCCGTCGCGATCGACCTGGTGCGCGGCGCCGCGCCCGCAGGGCCCGTGCCCGGGCTCGAGACCAAGACGCTGGTCGCCGGCCTGGTCGACGGGCACAACGTGTGGCGCGCCGACCTCGCCGCCCGCCTCGCCCAGGCCGCCGCGCTCGGCGCGCAGACCGGTGCCGGCGCCGTCGCCGTCGGCACCTCCACCTCGCTGCTCCACGTGCCGCACGACGTCGCCGACGAGACCTGGGACGGCACCGACGGCCGCGACGCCCGCCTGGCCGGGTGGCTCGCCTTCGCCGACCAGAAGGTCGCCGAGGTGGCCACCCTCGCCCGCGGGCTCGCCTCCGGGGCCGACGCCGTCGCGGCCGAGCTCGCGGCGGCGACCGCGGCGCTCGCGGACCGCGCGTCGGCCGCCGGCGTCGTGGTGCCGGCCGTGCGGGCACGCGTCGCGGCGCTGGGCGCCGGCGACGAGACCCGCGCCCCGTACGCGGAGCGCGCCGCGGCCCAGGCCGAGCGCCTGCAGCTGCCGCCGCTGCCCACCACCACGATCGGCTCGTTCCCGCAGACGTCCGAGATCCGCTCCGCGCGCGCCGCGTGGGCGAAGGGCGACCTGGACGACGCCGCGTACGACGAGGCCATGCGCGCGGAGGTCGCCCGTGTGGTGGCCCTCCAGGAGGAGCTGGGCCTCGACGTGCTGGTGCACGGCGAGCCGGAGCGCAACGACATGGTCCAGTACTTCGCCGAGCAGCTCGACGGGTTCGCCGTGACGGCGGGCGGCTGGGTGCAGTCGTACGGGTCGCGGTGCGTGCGCCCGCCGATCCTGTGGGGCGACGTCGCACGCCCGGCCCCGATGACGGTCGAGTGGACCCGCTACGCGCAGTCGCTCACGGCCAAGCCGGTCAAGGGCATGCTCACGGGCCCGGTGACGATCCTCGCGTGGTCGTTCGTGCGCGACGACCAGCCGCTGGGCGACACGGCCGACCAGGTGGCGCTCGCGCTGCGCGACGAGGTCAGCGACCTGGAGGCGGCCGGGACCGCCGTCGTGCAGGTGGACGAGCCCGCGCTGCGCGAGCTGCTGCCGCTGCGCCGCGAGGCGCAGCCCGCCTACCTGGACTGGGCGGTGCGCTCGTTCCGGCTCGCCACGGCCGGGGCCGACGCGGGCACGCAGGTGCACACGCACCTGTGCTACTCGGAGTTCGGCGAGGTCATCGACGCGATCGACGGCCTCGACGCCGACGTGACGTCACTCGAGGCGGCGCGCTCCCGCATGGAGGTCGTGCCGCAGCTCGACGAGGCCGGGTACGCGCGGGGGATCGGGCCGGGCGTCTACGACATCCACTCGCCGCGCGTCCCGACGACGGCCGAGGTGACCGAGCTGCTCGAGCTCGCCGCCAAGGCCATCGACCCCGCGCTGCTGTGGGTGAACCCGGACTGCGGGCTCAAGACCCGCGGCTACGCCGAGACGGTCGAGTCGCTGCGCCACCTGGTGGCGGCGACGGCGGCGGTGCGGGCGACGCTCTAGTCCTCTGAGGGGTCTCGACGGGCTCAACGACCGGGCAGCCGGTGGTTGAGCCCGTCGAAACCACGCACGTCGGCGTCAGTGCGCGCCCGGCGCCTCGGTGAGCTTCAGCCCGACGACGCACGCGATGAGCCCCGCGATCAGCGCGATCCGCACCAGCGACGCCGGCTCGGCGCCGGTGGCCATCGCGTACCCGACGGTGGTCGCCGCGCCGATGCCCACCCACACGGCGTAGGCGGTGCCGACGGGGATGGTGCGCATGGCGAGGGCGAGCCCGGCCATGCTGAGCGTCACGGCGGCGGCGAACAGGAGTGAGGGCCACAGGCGGGTCAGGCCGTGCGACCGGGACAGGGCGGTGGCCCACACGGCCTCGAGCAGGCCGGACAGGGCGAGGACGCCCCACGAGACGAACCAGGACACGGTGTGCTCCCCGGGCCGTCTTGTCGCTGTCCGGGTACGGCACCCATCGTCCGGGGACCTGTCAGGTCCTGCGTCGAGGGTCGCACACCCCGCAGCCCCCGGCAAAGCCGCCGGTCAGGCCGGCTCCGCGGTCGCCTCCGCCGTGGCGCGGCCCCGGCGCACGGCGAGCGCGCCGGTCGGGAACGTCAGCATCGACACCATGCCGGCGCCCACCATGGCCGACCCGACAACCGAGCTCAGGTACCCGCCGTCGACGGCGATGTTGACGACGGCGACCACGACGGCGAGCCCCACCGACGTCCAGAGCATGGCCGCGAACCGGTCGCGCGCGCTCGAGCCGAACGGCAGCACGAGCGACCCGGGCAGCCCGCGCCCGATGATCATGAGCAGCAGGAACGCGGGCACCAGGGCGAGGGCGAGCGGCTGGGAGAACAGGCCGCGCAGGTCGAACGCGACGCCCGTGGAGACGAAGAACAGCGGCGTCAGCAGGCCGAACGCGATGCCCTGGAACTTGCGCTCCACGAGCTCGCGGTCGTCGCGGTCCACGCCGCGCAGCAGCTGGCTCACCAGCAGGCCCGCGGCGAACGCGCCCACCAGCATGTCGAGCCCGAACACCTCGACGCTCACGGCGGCGAGCAGGGCGAGCACGAACACGACGATGCGGACCGCGAAGTGCCCCGAGGTGTGCATGGTGGCGTGCATGACGCGCTGCAGGCGGGCCGGCAGGCCCCGCGCGGCGAGCCACAGCGCCAGCATGACCAGCCCGAAGAAGACCACGAGCGCGATGGCCGACCACCACACGTTCGACCCGCCGAAGAACACCGAGAGCGCGAGCAGCGGGGCGAGCTGGCCGACGGCGCCCGAGGCGAGGATCGCACGGCCGAACGGGGTGGAGATCTCCCCGGCGTCGCGCATCGCGGGCATCGCGGTGCTCAGCGCGGTGGAGGTGAGGCCGATGCCGGCGAACACGCCGGCCGAGACCAGGGAGACGTCGTCGCGCCCCGTGACCTGGAGGCCCAGGGCGTGCGCGGCGGCGATGATGCCGATCCCTCCGGCGGCGCACACGGCGAGCGACACCAGCCACCCGCCCGACGCCCAGCCCAGCTGGCGGCGCGTCATGCGACGCACGTCGAGCTCGTAGCCGGCGATGTAGATGATGGCCGCGATGCCCATGCGGCCCAGCGCCTGCGGGGCGCCGCCGGGGGCGACGATGCCGAGCACGGCGGGGCCGATGATCATGCCGAGGGCGATCTCGACGACGGGAAGGGGGATCGCCAGGAACCGCTTGCTCAGGTCGGCCAGGACGGGTGCCACGACGACGGCGGCGAGCACCGCAGCGAGGCTCAGCAGGGCAGTCTCCACGGGAGGCAAGCCTAGGGACGCGGCTCCGCCCCGGCCCGCCGGAGTCCGGGTGCGCGCGGCGTCGTGTCCTCCAGGTGCGCCGGTCAGCGGCTGCCGCGCCGCTCCCAGACGTCCGCGAGGGACGGCACGACGATCCCGGCGGACGCGCGGGCGTGCGGCCGCGTGACGAGCACGCCGACGACTCCCGCCGCGAGGGGCACGAGCACGAGGGCGAGCGCGACCCGGTAGTCGGCGAGCCCCGGCGTGCCCCCGCCGGTGCGGTGGTCGAGCACCATGCCGACGGCCAGCATGACCAGGACGGCGGAGGCGAACCCGCCCATGTTGGCCACCCCCTGCGCGGTGCCGCGGCGCTCGGGCCGGTTGAACGACCCGGCCAGGTCGATCCCGATGAGCGCGCTCGGCCCGCCCACCGACAGCAGCGCGACGGCGAGCACCACCACCCAGAAGGGGCGCGGCGTGGAGGGGACCAGCAGGATCGCCCAGGAGGTCAGGGTGAGCGCCGTGACGCCGAGCACCAGCCACGTGCGCCGCAGCGGGTGCCGGGCGGTGAGCTCGCCGATCACGGGCCCGGCCACCACGGACACGCCCACGTTGAGCGTGAGCATGGCCCCGGCCTGGCCCGGGCTGAGCCGCTGGCCCTGCACCAGGAACGGGACGCCCCACATGAGCACGAAGACGTTGTTGGAGACGCCGCCCAACAGGTGAGCGAAGAAGCCGAGCCATGTGCCGGGGCTGGTCAGCGCCTCGCCCAGGCCGCCGGTGCGGGGGCGCAGGCTCGGCTGGTCGTGCGGCCCGGGCCGCACCCCGGCGAACGCGACAACGCCGGTCAGCGCCCCGACGACGGCGAGCCCGGCGAACGCGGGCGTCCACCCCAGCCGGTGCAGCGCGAACGCGAACGGGATCGCCGACACCACCTGCCCGAGCTGCCCCACCAGGCCCGTGACCTGCGTGAGCAGCGGCACCCGGCGGCGGTCGAACCACGCCCACACCAGGCGCACTGCGGAGATGAAGACGGCCGCGTCGCCGCTCCCCACCAGCACCCGCACGGCGATCGCCACGCCGACGCTCGGCGCCAGCGCCATGCCGAGCTGGCCGACCGCCATCGTGATCGCCCCGGCCGCGAGCAGGCGCCGCGGGCCGAAGCGGTCCAGCGCGATGCCCATGGGGATCTGCATGCCCGCGTACGTGGCCAGCTGCACGACGACGAACAGCGACAGCACCGTGGACTGGACGCCGAACCGGTGCGCCGCCTCGAGCCCCGCCACCCCGAACGACGACCGCTGCGCGACCGCCAGCACGTAGACGACCAGCCCGGCCCCCCACACGAGCCACGGCGTCGCACGGGAGGTCCTCGCGGGGGGTGGGGTCACGCCCCATCGTCCCACGCCCTCCGGGCCGTGCGAGCATGGGCCCGTGGCTGAGACCTGCGTGGCCCTGGTCCCCGTGTTCGCCGGGCTGAGCCCCGCGCAGCAGGACGAGGTGGCCCGCCACGCCCATCCCGTGAACGTGCCCGCCGGCACCGCCCTGGCCCGCGCCGGCGAGCCCACGTCCCGCCTCTTCGTGGTGCACACCGGCCGCGTCAAGGTGCGACGCCTGGCCGCCGACGGCCGCGAGACGATCGTCCGCGTCGTCGGGCCTGGCGAGGTCACCGGTGAGGAGGCGTTCCTCACCGGGGCGCCGCCCGTCGCCGACACCGTCGCCGTCGAGGACACCCGCGTGTGCACGTTCGACCACGCCGAGCTCACCGGCCTCCTGACGGCCCTGCCGGGCATCGGCGTGGGGATGCTGCGGGCCCTCGCCGAGAAGCTGGTCTCCGCCGAGCGCATGGTCGCCGCGCTCGCGTCGTCCGACGTCGGCGCCCGCGTCGCCGCCTACCTGCTCGACCTGCCCGGCACGTGGGACGGCGGGCGCGCCGTCGTGCACCTGCCGCTGCCCAAGAACCAGGTGGCCGCCTACCTCGGTACCACGCCCGAGACCCTCAGCCGCCGGCTCGCCGCGCTCGAGCGCGACGGCCTCGTCGAGCTGCTGCCCGGCCGGGGCGTGGCCATCCTCGACCCGGCGGGGCTCGGGCAGCGGGGCGACCCGGCGGCTTGACGCAGGTCAAGGCGCCGCGCGGCGCCACTTCCTACCGTGGGGCGCACCGTCAGGCAGACGGGACCGAGAAGGAGACCCCATGTCCGTCGTCACCTCCATCGCCCACCTCGTGAACCGGCTCGCGAGCCGAGCGGTCCAGCCGGCGAGCGCCCACTGCGACACCGCCGACGGCCCCGTCGTCACCGCCGGCCGCGCCGCCCTGGCCAGCGGGAACGTCAACCGGGCGCTCAAGTGGGTCCACCCGGAGCACGAGCCCCAGGTGCGCGCGGCCTTCGCGGCCGCGGCCGGCGGCGACCGGCTCGCCGCGCTCGCGTTCCTCGAGACGCTCGTGGCCGTCCACCGGGCCGGCGAGGGCCACGACTTCACCGGCATCAAGCCGCCGGGCACACCCCAGCCCCCCGCCGTCACGCTCGGCGACGAGGCGCTCGCGGCCGGCGACGTGCACCTGGTGCTGCCGCTGGTCGAGGAGTCCGCGCGGGACGGCGTGGCCGAGCGGTTCGACCGGGCGCTCGCGCTGCGCGACCACGACGTCGACGACCTCGGCGCGGCCCGCGAGGCCGTGGTCGCGTATGTCGACTACATCCACTTCACCGTGCACCACCGCGTGCGGGCGGCCGCCTGATGGTGCGGTTCTGGCTGACCCGCGTGGAGGGTGGCTCGATGGAGCCCACCCTCCGCGCGGGGAGCCTGTGGCCCACGCGGTCGCTGTGCCCCGGCGACCCGGTGCGGCGCGGCGACCTGGTGGTCGCGGAGCCCGCCGCGGCCGGGCGGCGCGTCGTCAAGCGTGTGGTCGGCCTGCCGGGGGAGCGGGTCACGCTCGACGGCGGGCGCGTCACGGTGGACGGGCGCCCGCTGGCCGAGCCGTACGCGTCGGCGTCGTGGTATCGCGGGGTGTTCGACGTCCCCGACGGGAGCTACCTGCTGCTTGGCGACCACCGGGACGCGTCCGACGACGCCCGCACCTGGCCCCGGCCGTACGCGGCCCGGGGCGAGCTGGTGGGTCGCCTGCTGCGGCGTCACCCGGCGACGAAGGGCTCGCTGTCCGTCGGGTAGTCGCCGTCGGTCAGGGTGCCGTTGGCGGCGGCCTCGCGGCGCAGGTCCGACGGCGTCAGGCCGGTCGCGTCCTGCACGGCGCGGCGCATGGCGACGGTCGAGCCGAAGCCGGAGAGCGTGGCGATCTCGGCGAGCGACGCGGCGGCGAGGCGGGCGTCGCGCAGGCGCGTGATCGCGTGCTGCGTGCGCACCTCCTGGATGCGCTGGGCGACGGTGCGCTCCTCGCCCTCGAACAGGCGCTGCAGCGAGCGGCGCGACAGGCCCAGGTGCTCGGCGACGGACGCCGAGGACAGGTCGGGGTCCGTGTAGCGGGCGGCGATGTGGCGCAGCGCGGCGAGGCGCTGGCGGCGCAGCTCCCAGCCGGAGCAGCCGGCCACGGCCAGGGCCATGATCGTGCTGGTCGCGAGCGTGCGCAGCACGTCGGCCACCTGGGCGCGGGCCAGCGGGGCGAGCCGCTCGGCGTCCTGGCGCAGCAGGTCGAGAAGGAACGCGCCGAGCGCGCAGGGCACGGCGGCGTCGGCGCGGCCCACCACGAACGGGGCCGACCGGGGCAGGGCGGCGAGGCCGCCGTGGTCGGCGGGCATGTCGCACAGCACGATGCGGGCCGGGGCGTCGGACGCGTACGTGACCGGGCTGGTGCCGAGGATCAGGGCGCTGTCGCGCGTGCTCAGCGTGGCCGCGGCCTCCGAGTGTCGCAGCGTGATCTCGCCGTCGACAACCACGACGAGGCGCAGCGTGTCGGGGTCCACGCCCCACGCGCGCTCGGCCTCGAGCTGCACCGGCCCGTGCTCCAGGTAGGTCACCTGGAGCTCGCCGAACCGGGCGGTGCGAGAGCGGGCCTGGCCGCGCTCGGGGGCCCGGCCCGCCACGGCGGCGGTGTGGGCGTGCCGCGCGGCCATCCCGCGGTGGCGGTGCAGGGTGCGGTTCGGGGTCATGGCGCTTCCGTTCGGTGGTGCACTCGGCGGGCCGAGGTCAGGTGGCGTCGTTTGCTGGGCGGTGCCGAGCACTCCCATACAACGCCGCGACCAGGGCGTGGCGCCGCGACCGTACGTACTACCTCGCAGACGCGCTCCGGCCAGCACGCGGCAGCCGAGCGTCAGAGGCCCAGGACAGGCTCACGGGGCGACCTGCCTGGGAATATGCGCATCCGCCGGCCAAATCCGGGCCCTGCGGAAAGGGGCGGGTCAGCCGCCCGCGAAGGGGGGCAGCAGGTCGAGGCGGGCGCCGTCGGGCACGACGGCGGCGGCCGGGTCGGCCACGCGTCGCCCGTCGAGCAGCACGGCACAGCGCGCCAGCACGGGCGCGGCGTCGGGCGTGCCGTGGGCGAGGCGCGCCAGGAGGGCGGCCACGGTGGTGCCCGGCTCCAGCGGCGCGTCCTGCTGGGACCAGCCCAGCGCGGCGCGCGCGGCGGCGAAGGCGCGCAGCTGTGCGGTCGGCATCGCCGTCATCCTCCGATCGCGCTCATGGTGCGCTCCGGCTGCACGAAGTCGGGGCGGGCCATGCCGTGCCCGGCGTGCTTGCCCCACATGGCGGTGCGCCACAGGTCGGCGAGCGTGGCGTCGTCGGCGCCGGTGCGCAGGGCGCCCAGCAGGTCGGTCTCGGTGTGCGCGAACAGGCAGTCGCGCACGGCGCCCTCGGCGGTCAGGCGGGTGCGGCGGCAGTCGGCGCAGAACGGCTCCGGGGCCGGGGCGGTGGTGCCGGCGCGCCCCCGC
>Ga0082212_10005514_pt1 | contig 17227 bp, 16 predicted proteins | sample TergutNt197P3_FD_71548 | JGI IMG/M metagenome (GOLD analysis project Ga0082212, IMG submission 71548) | Neocapritermes taracua P3 segment gut microbial communities from Petit-Saut dam, French Guiana - Nt197 P3 | ecosystem: Host-associated > Arthropoda: Insects > Digestive system > Gut ... | reverse complement strand
CTTGCATTGTTAAAAAACAAATTTATTCGTTCCATTAATTCGCTATTAAGTTCGTTTGCTTTAAATTTATCAAAACCATATTCTTTTGCCCACTGAAGTTTTGAAGGATTTTCATTTTCTGCCCAATACTTTTGCAAACTTTCATTTGCTATTCTTCTATACGCTCTGTTTTCTTTTGAAGCAAACGGATATTCATGACCGGCCGCGTCATCATCGTCTAAGTAAATAATGGTTACATAAGGATTGGTAAGTTCTTTTCGATGAGCGTAAATTGAAGTGGTCTCCGGCGATACTACTGCATCATTAGAACTGTGAACAATCATCACAGGAATAGCAGTCTTATTTATGCCATCAACAGCGGTTAATTTCATTGCATTGCCGAATCGGCACCTTTCTATCGCCCAAAAATGAGGGTGAGTTAAATAATAAAAAACGCCTGCCGAAGATACTCCATATTCTTTAAGTAATTCACGTCCATTGTTAGGGGCTGCAAAACTTACAACGGCGTTTACATGATGCTCATAATTCAATACAGCACATACGGCATAACCACTCCAACTGTGTCCAACCAGCATCACAGGTAAATTTTTAAGCATTTCTGACTCTTCTACATAACGAAGTGCAGCGTCATGATCAATAACCGATTGCGGAAAGCCTCGCATATTTTTACCTTCGCTACCGCTAACTCCAGTAGTATTGAATGCAAAAACACGCCATCCTTGATCCACAAAATACATAATCATTGGGAAATAGCCGTCAGCAGTACCACCCAAACCGTGCGATATGACAACTAAACCTTTGTCGTTAGACTCGCCATAAATAAAACCCTGAAGCTGATTTTTTCCTGAGTAAAAACGAACTTCTTCACGAGGATATTTGGTTTGATCAATTTCGTGCCATAGAAGGTATGGAAATTGAATATCTGATAATTCTTCGACTTTGTAGGCAAACAGCTGCGAGTAAAGTATATGGGCAACAACTGAGCTGCCAATAATCAGAGTTGTGAATATGGAGCCGATTAGGATTAAAACAATGCGTTTTCTTTTTGTCATTTTTTACTGTATTTTTCATCTAACCTGTTACAGACATATTTTACCAATTCGTCCCCTGAAATTGTCCCTTTCAAAAAATCAGCCAAATCCAAATATCGCTCTTCCTCTGCGACAACATTAGTTTGTGCTGAAAATGGACGAAATGTTCTTTCTTGTTCTATACTAATCGCTTCCATTTCTTTCGATACATTTAAACTGATTTGAAAACAGCAAAATTATAAAATAAAATGTTATCCTTACAAAAAAATATCGCAAAATTGTAAATTTGCTGTATAGGTTATCACCTATTCTGTCAAATTTTGTGTTTCTTTCAATCATTTTCGACATTCTCCACCGTGTCTTCGTTTGCTTGCCTACAACGGGGAGGCGGCTTGGCGAAGCGGCGGCTGACACTAAACGTTCTGCGGGCTACTACCTTTCATTTGCGCACTGCCTTTTCCGCGGCGTTACTGCCCCGCTTTCGCAAAACCGCCCGTTGGCTGCTGGCATTTATTCTTGTTTCATCATTTAACTATTTTCGTATCCTCAAACTTTGATAATGTTTCTTTTATGATTTCCGACGTTTGCCTACTCCATCGTACCATTTCAAAAGGAATACCAGAAATATGAAAATCATACATTGGCGCGTCAACCGTTTTTCCCTCTGCTAGTAATTGTCTATTTTTCACTACCTCTTCTTCTTTTCTTCTAAAATACATGTCAAGATTAAGGCTTGCCATTTCAATTATAGAATATGCTTCCCATATAGACAACAATAATTCTTTATTTTTTATTTGACGCATTGTGCCGGAGAATTTTAACATTTCAAATGCGTTTGTTTTAAACATTGCAGACATTGATACGACATACGTATAACCACAACCATCGTCATCAGTATTTCCATAATAATTTAATGTATCTTTATTCAAGGATTTTTTATCGTTCAAATTTAAATATCTGGCATATTTGAGCGGTTTTTGTAACCATTTTGTAGTATAGTCAAACATTTTTGCATTTTCTTCTAACTCAAATTTAATGGTTTCTAAATACTGTTTTTGGTCTTTCTTGTTATTATTGTTGTTCACCAAAATCCCTGTGCCAATGGTGATGACAATCCCCGTAACAACTATGGATAGTTCGCGGATATATTTTAAGATTGGTCGATTTGTTTCTCTTGATTTATTCATGGTATCTTTGATTAAATTTATTCTTCTATCAATTTTTTCCTGCCCTGTCGGCTTTGCAGGTCTTACCTCGTTGTTGCAATCGTTCAAGTTTTCACGTCTTTGTCGACGCACTCTCTCGCTTGCAGCCAACGTTAAATATGCGCAAAATTATACATGTTTTTACAATTCGCAAAATATTTTAAAAAAAATGCTTTCTCTTCTATTTTCAGCATAATTATTTGCATTCGCCACTGGCTGACATCATTGCCGCCTTTGCAGTATTTAGGATGTGGATTTATGACTTTCTGTTTCGCACAAAATTTTTCAGCGGGGTTACTGCTGCCGTTGCGCCAACTTAGCGAAGCGATCTCACTGAATGCAATTTCTTTTGGATATATGCGTTTGCTATAAGACCCGTGAGCGCTATTGAACAAATTGTCCTGAACAAAGAAAGTTCCTCAAAACCGCTCTCACAGTGCAGACTATGGTTAATTACGCCGATATTAAACCACGAAGCCGGCAGCATGTAATCAATTGCCAAACCGAACAGCAAAGCGTATAAAACAATATTCACTAAATAAATAATCAGGGTACGTTTGCCCAATGATTTGCCTATTACGGTCATAGAGGCGATACTCGTTACCGGTCCGGCCATAAGAAATACAAACGCTGCGCCGGGAGTTAATCCTTTCATCATCAGAACTACCGCCATAGGAATTGAGCCGATAGTACAGGTGTATGTCGGCAATGCTATTACCAAAACTATCAGCATATTGAGCAACGGATTGTTCAGGTATGTCGAAAAAATGTTTTCGGGCAGGAAAATGGCAAGCATTCCCGCTGTAAAAATACCGATAATAAGCCATTTTCCTATATCTTGCAGCAATTTTACAAATCCGTAATGTATCGCTGTCAGTAATCTGCTTTTTGGTTTGAAAACCGTGTCTTCGCGCTTGTTGGCAATATCGCTTTTCAAAACGGTTTTATCTAACCTGTTAGCGGCTATTCCTCCTGCTAAACCTGCCGTAAAAGCCGCAAGCGCACGGATTACCGCAAACGGCAATCCTAAAAGCGAGTATGTTGCCATGATACTGTGTACGTTGGTTTGCGGGGTGGTGGTAAGAAAAGATATTGTTGCGCCTTTGCCTGCACCTTCCCTGTGCAGCGATATTCCCGTTGGAATTACTCCGCACGAGCACAGCGGTAGCGGTATTCCCGAAAGAGTTGCCCATAAAACCGAACTGAAATTGGGTTTTGCAATATGCCTGATATATTTTTCTTTCGGCACGTATGCCTTTAGTAAACCTGCAAAGATGAATCCCAGAAGCAAATAAGGCGACATTTCATTGAGCAGAACAATCAACGGGGTTATGTAGTCCATTTTTTACACTTTTTAATTTGGTTAAAAATACAGATGCAAAAATACAAAATTTATTTCAAAGAATTTCAGTGTTTTTTGTATTCATGACCGTTCCTTAGCGTATTTTTTACGTTAAGTTTGGTTTTAATAAAAAAAACTGTATTTTTGATGCGAAATTTTTTGTCATGCAAAACAGGTTTAACCCTCATATATCAGTCGACTGTGTGGTGTTCGGGTTCGATACCCGGCAGTTGAACGTGTTGTTGGTGAGGCGGCAGGATATAGAAGGCGACCCCGAACCCGGGAAGATGAAGTTACCCGGCAGTCCGGTCGCTGACGACGAAGACCTCGACCATTCGGCCTACCGGATACTCCGCGAACTCACGGGGCTCGACCGTATCTTTCTGAAACAGTTTGCCGTGTTCAGTTCTCCGGAACGTTTGCAGCCGCCGTCCGATTTGGAGTGGCTTCGCCGGATGTCGGGTGTGAATGTCGAAAGGATGGTCACTGTGGCGTACTACTCGCTGATCAAAATCAACGGCTCGTCATTACCTTTGTCCGAAAGTTCGCAATGGGTGAATGTAGACGAAATACCGCAACTGACTTTCGACCACAACGAAATCATACAACGCGCCACCGAACAGTTGCGGCGCGAAATGCTTACCGAACCGATTGGTTTTGAACTGTTGTCCAAGAAGTTCACCGTTACGCAATTACAAATATTGCACGAGGTGTTGCTCCGACAAAAAATCGACAACCGCAATTTCCGCAAACGAATCTTAAAACTCAAATATATCGTCCCTCTGAACGAACGTGAAAGAGATGTAAGCCACAAGCCTGCACAACTTTATCGCTTCGACAGAAAACTTTATAAACAATACAAACGCAACATCGGAAGCGTTTATTTGTAGTTTCGTTTTTTAAGTTCATTGTTTTATTTTTATTCGTAATTCGTAATTTTTAATTCGTAATTGAATATGTATTTGCTTGGGTATGATATTGGAAGTTCGTCAGTCAAAGCGTGTTTGGTTGACGCATCCACGGGACAAACCTGTGCATCGGCGTTTTTCCCGAAGCAGGAGATGTCCATTAAGGCTGTCCGCGCGGGATGGGCGGAACAGAATCCCGCCGATTGGTGGAGCAACTTGAAAGCGGCTACTGCCGAGGTAATGCAAATTTCGGGCGTGGCTAAAAAAGAGATATGCGCCATCGGTATTTCCTACCAGATGCACGGATTGGTGTGTGTAGATAAGGACATGCAGGTGTTGCGTCCGTCGATTATCTGGTGCGACAGCCGTGCCGTTTCCTATGGAGAAAAGGCTTTTCAGACGATTGGGGAACAGGAATGTCTGGCGCACTTGCTCAATTCCCCCGGTAATTTTACAGCAGCAAAATTGGCATGGGTGAAGGAAAACGAACCGGACGTCTTCGCAAGAATATACAAAATCATGCTTCCCGGAGATTACATTGCCGCGCTCCTCACCGGAAACGTCTGTACTACGGCGTCGGGGCTGTCGGAAGGTATTTTCTGGGATTTTGCCGAAGGAAAAGTTTCGGACACTGTGCTCGATTATTTTGGCTTTGATAAAAGCATCATTCCGGACATTGTTCCGACTTTCTCGAAGCAAGGTGTACTGACTGAAGCGGTTGCCAACGAATTAGGACTTGCAGCAGGAACGCCCGTATGTTATCGCGCAGGCGACCAGCCCAATAATGCACTCTCGCTGAATGTATTGCAACCCGGCGAGATTGCGGCTACGTCAGGTACTTCGGGCGTGGTATACGGCGTCAATGAGCAAATCAATTACGACCCGGCTTCCCGTGTGAATACTTTTGCGCATGTGAACTATACGCCGCAGGTTCCCCGAACGGGCGTGCTGTTGTGCATCAACGGTACGGGTATTCTCAACTCGTGGGCAAGAAAACATATAGCGCGCGAAGGGATCAGTTATTCTGTAATGAACGATTTGGCTGCCGAAGCGCCCGTAGGCGCCGATGGTCTGAGCATACTGCCTTTCGGTAACGGCGCCGAACGCATGTTGGGCAACAGAGATACAGGTTGTATATTCGATGGACTGAACTTCAACATTCACCACGAACGGCATTTGCTGCGTGCAGTACAGGAAGGTATCGTATTTGCTTTTAAATATGGTATTGAAATTATGCAAAACATTGGTATTGACCCTAAAACCATCCGGGCAGGAAATGCCAATATGTTCCTGAGTCCGCTGTTCCGCGAAGCGCTGGCAACCATAACAGATGCAACCATTGAGTTGTTCGATACCGATGGCGCGGCAGGCGCGGCCAAAGGCGCAGGCGTGGGAGCCGGAATCTTCAAAACCCCCGCAGAAGCTTTCACTTCGCTCAAACGTATCAAAACCATCGAACCCGATTTATCGCGTAAAGAAGCATACGAAAAAGCCTATCAAAAATGGAAGAGTGTGTTGAACAGGAATCTTAAATAAATTTCAAAAACCTTTTTATAAACCAAAAAATAATCATCATGACTAATAATCAAACAACAGTAAGCAGGCGCGCATTCCTTTCGAGTGCAGCCATAGGAGGCGCAGCAGGAGCGCTGGGCGCCGGAGGGTTACTCACCGCCTGTTCGGGCGGAGGAAGTAACGAAAATATATTCACGCCGCTACGTCCGGTCGGCGAATATTACATACCTGAAACGGGCGACAAAGCCATCGACGGCAAACCCGTAAGAGCGGCGCTCATCGGGTGCGGTTCGCGCGGTACGGGCGCGGCCAACAATTTTCTGGAAGCCGGCGACGGACTGTCTGTCGTGGCTTGCGCCGATATTTTCAAAGATAGGATGGACGGAAGTCGCAGGAATCTGGAAAGGAAAGGCAATAAGATAGCCGATGATAAGTGTTTTATCGGATTCGACGCATACAAAAAAGTATGCGAATTGCCCGATATAGACATGGTCATCATCGCTACGCCCACCATTTTTCACCCTGAACATGCCAAATACGCCATTGAACAGGGGAAGCACGTATTTTGCGAAAAACCTGCCGCCATCGACGCTGTAGGATACCGCACCTATATGACGGCAGTCAGACAGGCGCAGACCAAAGGATTGTGTTTCGTTACCGGCACGCAACGTCACCACAACCGCGGTTATGTGGAATCGTACAAAAAGGTGCAGGAAGGTTATATCGGTCGCATCACTTCGGCCAATGTTTACTGGAATCAGGGGCATTTTGACTTTCGTCGCCGCGTTCCCGGAGAGACAGATATGGAATACATGTTCCGCGACTTTTTCAGTTGGAACTGGCTCTGCGGCGACCATGTCATCGACCAGTTGGTGCATAACATAGACGTTTTTACATGGTTTTCGCATCTGAAACCGGTGCGGGTCATCGGTATGGGGTCGCGTCTGCGCAGGATCACCGGCGATATTTACGACAATTTCAGCGCGGATTTTGAGTACGAAGGAGGCGTGCACGTACACGGTATGGCGCGTCAGATAGATAATTGCGATAATCGCGTGGCCGAAATCATTCAGGGAACAAAGGGTTCGTGGAGCAGTATAGGAGGTTTCACAATTCGCGATCTCGACGGAAATGTGGTTTGGCAATTTGATTGGGACGCCGCCAAAGAGCAATTCAAACAGAACAACGATTATGTGTTGGAACACATGGATTTGGTCAATCATATCCGTAGCGGAAAAGTAATCAATCAGGCCGAAACGACCGCTATTTCGTCGATGGCCTGCATCATGGCACGCGAGTCGGCTTATACGGGCAAAGCGTACACGTGGGATGAAATGACGCAGTCTGACCTGAATCTCATGCCCGCCGAACTGCACCTTGGTAATGTGGATATGAGCAAATACACGATTCCCCTTCCGGGAACGGCGCCAAAAATGTAATGAATAAAAAGTGAGAAAATCATGACTAAAAATCAATCAACAGTAAGCAGGCGCGCGTTCCTGTCGAATGCGGCCGTTATCGGGGCGTCGGGAACTTTGGGCGCCGGGTCTTTATTGACTGCCTGTTCGGGTGGAAATAAAGAAAATAAATTAACGCCATTGCGTGCAGCCGGTGAATATTATATTCCGGAACTTGGCGACAAGGCAATTGATGGAAAACCCCTCAAAGCGGGTCTCATCGGTTGCGGCTCGCGGGGTACGGGCGCGGTTTTTAACTTGCTGGAAGCCGCCGACGGCGTGTCTGTCGTGGCTTGCGCCGATGTTTTTCAAGACAAGATGGACCGTTGCCGAAAGAACCTGAAAGAGCAGAAAGGCGTTGAGATAGCTGATAATATGTGTTTTGTGGGTTTCGACGCCTACAAAAAAGTTTGCGAGGCAGACGTGGATTTGGTGCTTATCGCCACGCCTACGCTGTTCCATTCCGAACAACTGAAATACGCCATTGAGCAGGGCAAACACGCATTCTGCGAAAAACCCGCCGCCGTTGACGCCGCAGGATACCGTACATTTATGACGGCCGTGAGACAGGCGCAAAGCAAGGGTTTGTGTATCGTTACCGGAACGCATAACCACTATCACCGCGGTTATATAGAATCATACAAACTGATACAGGAAGGCTACATCGGGCGCATCACTTCGGCCAATATGTGGTTTTGTCAGGGCGACATCGGTTATGTGCGTCGTCGTCCCGAATGGACGGACATGGAGTTTATGCTTCGCGACTTCTTTAACTGGTGCTGGTTGAGCGGCGATCATGTAGTCGATCAGTTCATACATGCTATTGACATCTTTACATGGTTCTCGCACGCGAAACCTGTACAGGTACTTGGTATCGGGTCGCGTCAGCGCAGGCATTCCGGCGATATTTACGACAATTTCAGTATGGATTATGAATACGAAGGCGGCGTAATAGTTCGCGGAATGGCGCGTCAAATCGACAATTGCGGCAATCGTGTTGCTGAAACCATTCATGGAACAAAGGGTACGTGGAACAGTCAGAACAACCGGAAGTTCAACATTCTCGACCTTGACGGAAATGTGGTTTGGGAATATGATGAGGAAGCGGCTAAAGAAAAATTCCGGCAGCACAACCCATACGTGCTGGAACATGTGGATATGGTCAATCATATACGTAGCGGCAAGGTGATCAATTATGCCGAAACGCTGGCTATTTCATCGATGGCCTGTATCATGGCACGCGAGGCGGCCTACACGGGTAAAATTTGTACGTGGGACGAAATGACGCAGTCCGAAATGAACTTTATGCCCGCTCAACTGACAGGTAACGTGGATATGAACAAATTTACGGTACCTGTTCCGGGAACGTCATCAAATCTGGTTTATCAAAATGCTTTTTTTCAATAATTATCATCATAACCATAAAATTAATCTATCATGAAAGAACATCAAAACGGAATGTCGCGCAGACATTTTTTAGGAACGGGGTTGGCTGCTGCTGCGGCCTTCACCATTGTACCGCGCCACGTACTGGGCGGAAGCGGAATAATCGCGCCAAGCGACCAAATCACGCTTGGGTTTATCGGAAACGGAGTACAGTCGCGTGGTCTGCTTGGTTCGTTTGCAAATAAGGCGAAAGTGATTGCAGCGAGCGACGTCGATTCGAAAAAACTGGAGTTGTTTAAAAAACTGGCCGAAGAGAAATATGCCAGGGAAGGGTCGTCGAAACACGTGGTCAAGACGTATAAAGATTTCCGTGAACTGTTGAAAAACAAGGAAATTGACGCCGTTGTGATTGCCACACCCGACCATTGGCACGCCATACAAACGATCGAAGCGGCCAAAGCAGGAAAGGATGTGTACTGCGAAAAACCGTATTCGCACAGCATTGAGGAAGGCCGTCTGATGGTACAGGCAATCGAAAAGTACAAAAGGGTAAATCAGGTGGGAAACATGCAACGTTCGTGGAAAAATTTCCGCGACGCCTGTCAGTTAGTACGTAATGGTCATATTGGCGACATCATCGAAGTAAAGGTATGTTGCGGCCCGCCACCCAAAAATTACGATTTGGCAGCCGAGCCCAAACCTGACTACTTAGATTGGGAAATGTGGGTTGGTCCGGCCGTATTTAATCCTTACAACGCCGAACTCTCGCCGCCTGTCGAAAAGACACATTTTCCCAATTGGCGTAATTACAAGGAATACGGCAACGGGATGACCGCCGACTGGGGCGCGCACATGTTCGACATCGCACAGTGGGGACTGGGCAAGGACGACAGCGGCCCGATTGCTATCTATCCGCCGGACAAAGACCACAAATTTCTAACTTTTGAATACGATAACGGCGTAAAAATGACTCATGAAGATTTCGGACGCGGATATGCCGTCAGGTTTATCGGCACTAAAGGAATCATTGACATCAGTCGCGGATTTTTTGAAACCTTACCGGGCAATTTGGCCAAACATCAGTTTACCGACAACGAAATCAAACTGTACGAAAGCAACGACCATTATCAGGATTGGTTGGACGGCATCCGCGCGCGCAAGCAACCCATCAGCACTGCCGAAATCGGCCACCGCACGGCAACGGTCTGTTTCCTTGCAAATATCGGTTACGAGTTGCAGCGTCCGCTGTTCTGGAATCCCGCCAAGGAAGAATTTGTGAACGACGCCGAAGCCAATAAGTTGCGGTCGGGATATGTACGTAAACCATGGACATTAAAAGTTTAAATTTCATTATCATGAAAAACATACTTTTATCTATATCCTTTTTGTTTTGCAGCATGATGACGTATGGCAAAGATCCTGTCAAAGCCTTGATTGTCACCGGACAGAATAATGCCCATAATTGGGCGGCAAGTCATGTAATTCTGCAAGAATATCTGAACGAGAGTGGATTGTTTGTTGCCGATGTAGTGGTTTCGCCCAAAAAAGGCGAAGACATGTCGGATTTTCGTCCTGATTTTTCGCCATATAAAGTTGTAGTACTTGATTACGACGGCGATTCATGGCCGGACGCTACCAATGCCGCTTTTCTTGATTTCGTGAAAAAGGGCGGCGGCGTTGTGGTCTACCATGCAGCCGACAACCCCTTTCCGAACTGGAAAGAATTTAACGAAATCATTGGATTGGGAGGTTGGGGAGGCCGTAATGAGAAAGACGGCCCGTATGTGTACTTCAAGGATGGCAAGGAAGTGCGCGACAACGCACCCGGAGTAGGCGGCAGTCATGGCAGACAACACCAATACGTGATAACCGTCCGCGACAAGAAACATCCCATCACCAAAGGTTTGCCCGATTCGTGGACACATGCGCAGGATGAGTTGTACGACCGTCTTCGCGGTCCGGCGCTCAACATGACCATACTGGCTACGGCATTTTCGGACAAGTCTACCGGCGGAACCGATCGCGACGAACCCATACTGATGACCATTAGCTGGGGGAAGGGACGTATCTTTCACACCGTACTCGGACATGTAGGAGGTGGTACGAATCATCCGGCTGTACAATGTGAAAGTTTCAAAGTCACATTCCTGCGTGGAACAGAATGGGCGGCTACCGGTAAGGTGACCCAAAAAGTTCCCGCTGATTTTCCGAAAAAATAATCATTAAATTGTTGAATCATTAATCTTTTAATTTTAAAACATGAAAAACTTGTCTTTTGCAGCAGGATCAGCCTATACGGCGCTACTTGCTTTTTTTATCGTATGTATCGACCAGTCGATCAAACAGTTTATGCCCATTGGCGCTGAAAAGGGTTTCACTTACATTGCGTTCGTAGCGTGGGCTGTGTATTTCTTTTCCGGTTGTACGCTGAAAGGCGGCATCCGGGCAGCGATAGGTTATGTAATAGGAATTACTTTTTCCATTGGCATCATCCTCCTTGCCGGCGTGTTTTCGGCAACAGGTTTTATAGCCGTACCGCTTGGCGTATTTTTTGTTGTTTTCGTGGTGCTTTACTTAGAAAAAGCAACGCCATGGTTTGACCTGATTCCGGCCATGTTCGTTGCTTCGGGATGTTTCTTCGGTATCATGACCTACGTGCCGGAAGCAACATTCGGTACAGCCGCCTGTGTAGAACTGATTTACGGATTTATCGGTTTGCTGTTCGGTTGGATCACCATTACCGGTAAGGGTATCTTAGCCAAAGCGCTCGAAAAATGATTAGAACGCGGATGACGCGGATGACGCAGATTGTCACTGATTTATATAATCCGTTACATCCGTATTATCTGTGTCATCCGCGTTCCATTTATCATATTTCGGCGTAATATGTGGAATTTAGTATCTGTCAGGAAACGGTTATTTTTCTGTAAATATCATCAAAATCACATAAATCGTAGCGAAGACAATGAAAACAATCAAGTACTTATTTCTGAGCATCATCGTTGTTTATACGATGACCTCGTGTAAAAACAATTATACCGGCCAGTGGGTATCAATCATGCCCGGCAAATCGTTGAAGGGCTGGAAGACGGAAGGCAACAGGTCGGATTTCAGTTTCGACGGCGATACCCTTTTGCTGAACGGGCGGGGTACGCTTTATTATACAGGCCGGGTACAAAGTTCAAAATTCAAAAACTTTGAACTGCTCGCCGATATCAAGACCCGTCCGAACGCCGTTGCAGCGCTGTGGTTCCATTCTGGCGACGGATCCGGTTATCAGATACTCGTCAACAATACGCCCGCCGGCGAAGAACACCGCAAAACAGGTAGTCTTGGCTGCGTCCGTAATATCTACAAAAGCATGGCAACCGACGACAAATGGTTTACGCTGAATATCAAAGTGGTTAATAAACATATCACCGTAAAAGTGAACAATATACCGGTGGTGGACTATGTGGAACCCAATCATCCTTACAGAACTGAGGAAAACAATGGAATGCGGATTTCCAAAGGCACGTTTGCGCTGAGCAGTTACACGGGCAAACAGGTAATGATCAGCGATATTCATGTGATGCCGTTACCCGACGATCTGCCGGCTGAACGTACCGACGCCGCAGACGAACAAAATGACGATATTATCCGCCTGCAACAGGCCAATTTCCCGGTGATTGACTACCACGTCCACCTGAAAGGCTGGAACCAGAATCAGGCTATGGAACATTCGCGTAAGGCAGGTATTTTTTATGGCATTGCGCCCAACTGCGGTATCGGTTTCCCGATTACTTCCGACGACGACATTCATACCTATCTCGACACAACCAAAAATCTGCCATGTTTTCAGGCCATGCAGGGCGAAGGCCGCGAATGGCCGTCCACATTCTCGGAAAACGCCCGCGAGCAGTTCGATTATGTGTTTACCGACGCCATGACGTTCACCGACCATAAGGGACGCCGCACGCGCCTGTGGATACCCGACGAAGTGCGAATCGACATTCCACAGGAGCGGTACATGGATATCATCGTCGATCGCATCGTGAAAGTGCTCAGGGAAGAGCCGATCAATATATATGTCAATCCCACGTTTGTGCCCGATCAGATGATGCCCGACTACGACAAGTTGTGGACTGATGCGCGAATCAATCAGGTGATCGAAGCGTTGGTGACCAAACAGATTGCGCTGGAAATCAATGCCCGGTACCGCCTTCCCGGTGAAAAAATCATCCGGGCGGCCAAAGAAGCCGGTATTCGGTTTGCGTTCGGCACCAACAATGCAAATCCGGATATGGGAAAACTTGAATATTGTATCGAAATGATTGAAAAATGCGGCATCACCGAACGCGATATGTATTTTCCGGTGGTAAAACCTGTAAAATAATTATTTTATTCAACCAATATGAAAACATTCAGATATGCCTTTATTACCGGATTTGTCGCCGCTGCGCTTCTCAATTCGTGCGGAAGCGGAACCTCGCCGGATAAAACACAAACAATTGATTATATGGTAGATAAATTTGCCGATTTGCAGGTGCTTCGTTACGAAGTAACCGGATTTGAAAAACTGAGCCTGCAACAGAAAAAGTTAGTATATTATTTGTCGCAGGCGGCCATCGAAGGACGCGATATTCTGTTCGACCAGAATTGTCGTTACAATCTGGCCATACGCCGCACGCTCGAAGCAGTGTACGAACATTACAGGGGCGACAGGTCGTCGTCCGGCTGGACGGAATTTGTGGTGTACCTCAAGCGGGTATGGTTTTCCAACGGTATACATCATCATTATGGCGAAGAAAAATTCCTGCCCGCATTTTCGCAGGCATTTTTTGAGGAGGCCGTCAAAAGTATTGATGCGGCGAAGTTACCGCTGACGAACGGACAAACTGTCGCGCAATTATTATCCGAATTGACCCCCGTGATCTTCGACCCCGCTGTGATGGCCAAAAAGGCGAATCAGGCGCAGGGCGAGGATTTGATCCTTACTTCGGCCAATAATTACTACTTGGGTGTGACACAGGCAGAAGTCGAAAATTTTTACGTCAAAATGAAAGACCCTGCCGACGAACAGCCCGTATCGTATGGCCTCAACAGCCGGTTGGCGAAGGAAAACGGCGCGCTTGTCGAGCAGATATGGAAAGTGGATGGAATGTATTCGCCGGCTATCGAAAAGATTGTTTTTTGGTTGGAAAAAGCGGCAACCGTAGCCGAAAACGATCAGCAGAAAGCGGTCATCGATCAATTGGTAAGTTATTACCGCACGGGATGCCTGAAAGAATACGACGAGTACTCAATCCTGTGGCTAAAGGATCTGAATTCGCTGGTGGATTTCGTCAACGGCTTCACCGAAACCTACGGCGACCCGCTCGGAATCAAAGCCAGTTGGGAATCAATGGTCAATTTTAAGAATGTAGAAGCGAGCCATCGCACGGAGATTATCAGCGGTAATGCGCAGTGGTTTGAGGATCATTCGCCGGTGGACAAGCGGTTCAGGAAAGAACAGGTGAAAGGCGTCAGCGCCAAGGTGATTACGGCGGCCATGCTCGGCGGCGACTGTTATCCGGCGACGCCCATTGGCATCAACCTGCCCAATTCCAACTGGATACGCAAGGAATACGGCTCCAAGTCGGTAACCATCGAAAACATCACAGGCGCGTATGACAAAGCGGCGCAAGGCAACGGTTTCGCCGAAGAATTTTACTGGAGCGACGCCGAGCGCGAACTGATTCGTCAATACGGCTTCCTCACCGACAACCTGCACACCGATCTGCACGAATGTCTCGGACACGGTTCGGGAAAGATGCTGCCGGGCGTAGGCAGCGAAGACCTGAAAGCATACGGTTCCGTCATCGAGGAAACACGCGCCGACTTGTTCGGATTGTATTATGTGGCCGACCTCAAACTGATCGAACTCGGCCTGACCCCTGATGTAAACGCCTACAAAGCAGAGTATTACAAATACTTATGTAATGGTCTGATGACGCAGCTCACCCGCATCGAACAGGGTAAGCAAATTGAGCAGGCGCACATGCGTAACCGCGCCCTGATTTCCCGTTGGGTATACGAAAAAGGACAACCGGATAAGATAGTGGAAATGCGTCAACGCGACGGAAAAACTTTTGTGGTCATCAACGATTACGACAGATTACGCAGCCTGTTCGGTGAATTGCTGGTCGAGATACAACGCATCAAATCCGAAGGCGACTACCATGCCGCCGGAAAATTGGTTGAAACTTACGCCATAAAGGTAGACCCGATATTGCATGAAGAAATTCTGGAACGGTACAAAAAACTAAACATTGCTCCTTACAAGGGTTTTGTGAATCCCGTGTACAAACCTGTTACCGATGCGAAAGGCGACATTATTGACGTAACGCTTGACTATACCGAAGGTTACGCCGAACAGATGATACGCTACAGTAAGGAACACTCGTGGCTTTAAATCGAAAACGAATGAGAACGACACGATGAATAAAACGTTCAATAAGATGTATTTTTGGAGTGAAAATTGAAGAGAATGAAAGTATATCTTGATAATTGTTCATACAACCGTCCGTTTGACGACCAAAATCAAATGCGTATCTATTTGGAAACGCAAGCTAAATTGTATATTCAAAAATTGATACGGGACGGTTGCTTGTTGCTTGCAATTTCGTATGTTTCACGTTACGAGAAATGGAATAGCCCATATTCAAAAAATAAAATCACAATAGAGAAATTTTTTGAAAACGCCACAACTTATGTTGATATTGACAAGGCGGATATGATTGAGAGAAAAGCCTCTGAAATTATGAGATATGGCGTGAAATCCAAAGATGCACTGCATATTTCATGCGCAATAGAGGCAGAGTGTGATTATTTCATAACTACCGATGACGGAATTTTAAGAAAGTACAAAACCGGTAGCGAGATCAATGTTTGTTCACCGGTAGAATTTATAAATATTTGGGAGGATTTTTTATGTACACCACAACAGCCATAATGAATGACGGCATTAATTGCCTTGTAGAACGATTGGGAATCATCGAAACGGAAATTTTCATATCCCAAATCATAAGAGAACCATTTGACTACACTAAATGGCAAAGGGAACACTATGCCGGCATGTCGGTAAGTGAATTGAATAAAAGAGCAGTCGAATATGCAAAAAACAACCCGATAAGATATGCGGGAACGTAAGATCGTGTTATTTTGGGCTTTTTTTAAGAGTACACTGGTTTTCAACCTGATCTTCCCTCTTATTTTCGCGTTTTCAGTGCCTGTGGCGTTTTCGGATATTATCCCTGTGGAACTCAAAGGAGAAACTCCTGTGATGACCTTCTGGAATATCTTTTCGATATGCGTCATGACGGTTGGCCCGCTGGTCTCATTTGCTTATAAGGAATGGGCGCGTTCGGGTGAATATTATTTTTACAATAATCGTGGAATCAGCAAATATCAACTGATGGTATTCACCGTTGCCGTCAATGTCGTGTTGGGCGTTTCCATCCTGATCATCAAATCGTATGTCGCATCTGCTTGAAATAGACAGCGTTCGTAAATCGTTTGGCCTGAACAGGGTACTTACCGACGTTTATTTGCGATGCGAAACAGGCGATATTGTTGGATTGCTGGGACGCAACGGGTCGGGAAAATCTACCTTTCTGAAAATATTGTTCGGTACTGTTTCAGCCGAAGAGAAATTCATCCGTATCGACGGACGCGCCTTCAAAAAGCCTTATCAGACAGCCGGAGAAATATGCTATTTACCGCAAGACCCTTTTCTGCCGCAGGACATGCGTCTCGAAACCGTCGTAAGGCTTTACCTTCCTGCCGAACCGTCGGCATTGTTTTTTGACGACCCGTTACTGCGCCATCTGCATACCCAACGTGTGTCGCGCTTGTCGGGCGGCGAACAGCGTTATGTCGAAATTAAGCTTCTGCTGAACTCCGACGCCAAATTTATTCTGCTCGACGAGCCTTTCAACGGCATTGCGCCAACGCTCGTCGAATCGGTTAAGGACATGATTCGCCGGTACGCGCAACACAAAGGACTGATTCTCACTGACCACGATTACCGTAATGTTATCGATGTGGCCAACCGGCATTATCTCTTTGCCGATGGCGGCCTGAAGCCAATCCGCGATAAGGAAGATCTTGTTATTCGCGGTTATATGTCGCCGGGTGCAGCGGCTACGTTGAAATTTGAACCGAAAGAATAAGTCAGGAAAATTTGCGATATACTAAATGAAACTGAAACCATGTATCCGGGTACTAATTTGAGGATAACCTACAAAATCGCGACATCTAATTCTGTGCCGGGTCAGGAGTTCTGAAGGTACAAAGTTGATGTTTTTATTTGTATTTTTGCCAAAAAAATATCAAATGGCTGAAAATCTTTACATATTGGGAG
>Ga0082212_10005513_pt1 | contig 17227 bp, 11 predicted proteins | sample TergutNt197P3_FD_71548 | JGI IMG/M metagenome (GOLD analysis project Ga0082212, IMG submission 71548) | Neocapritermes taracua P3 segment gut microbial communities from Petit-Saut dam, French Guiana - Nt197 P3 | ecosystem: Host-associated > Arthropoda: Insects > Digestive system > Gut ... | reverse complement strand
CCTCTCTCAGCTCAAACCCCGACATTGATGCGGGCGATTTTGTTTCCAGCGATCCCGAAAAAAGTTTTCCGTATCTTGAAAAATATTTTCTTTCCCGTATCCCGAAAGACAAACGCGGATCATGCCGCATGGTGTTTATCATCGATTATGCCGAACATATAGTTCCCGCCGGCGACCTTATCCGTCTTTCCGATACCGACCGTTACTGCATGGTAACGTTCAACCGCTGGGCGAGCGATCCCAAATTTATCAACGGCGATATATCAATCATCCTGTTGACTGAAAATCTGGCGGATATCTCTTCCCGCCTTGCCGGCTCTCCTCTAACCGTAAAGATCAGCGTTCCTTTTCCCGATGTCAGGGTCAGGGAGAGTTTTCTGCGTTCCAGGGAAAAAGAGGGCAAGCTGCTGCTTGAGCGCGGGCTAACCCCTGAGAAACTCGCCTCGGTAACATCCGGCGTCAACCTTATGAACTTGAACCGCCTGGCCGCGGAAAGCTATGAAGAGAATAAACCGTTATCGCTGAATTTCATGCGGCAGAAAAAAAAGGAAATTATCGAAAACGAAGCCGCTGGGCTTTTGGAATTTATGGAAACTTCTTTTAACCTTTCCCATGTATCGGGGCACGACTTTGTCAAAAAGCGGTTCAAGAACGCGGCAAAGGCGATAAAGATGGGACGCCCCGATGTACTGCCTATGGGCTACCTTATCGCCGGCCCGGTGGGAACGGGAAAGAGTTTTATGGTCAGCGCCTTTGCGGGAGAGATTGGCATCCCCATGGTGAAGTTCCGCAATTTCCGCACCAAGTGGCAGGGCGAGACTGAGTCCAACCTTGAAAAAGTCCTGAACATTCTTACCGCCATGTCTCCTGTCGCCGTTATGATAGACGAAGCTGACGCTTTTTTGGGCGACCGCGATCAGGAAGGGGACTCCGGCACCAGCAACCGCGTCTTTGCACAGATTGCCAGCTTCATGGGAAACACGGAGTACCGCGGCAAGATCATCTGGTTTCTGATTACGTGCCGCCCCGATTTGATACCCATCGACCTGAAGCGCCAGGGCCGCGCGGAGGAGCATCTTGCCCTGTTCTACCCCGAAACAGACAAGGAGCGGGAAGACCTTTTTAAAACGCTGGTTCGCAAACTGGATTTGGACATTCGCAACTTTTCCGTTTCGGATCTTTTCAAAAAGTACAAGCACGAATATTCAGGCGCAGATCTGGAAGCGGTTCTGGTACGTGCAAAACTCCTTGCGGCAATGGAAGAGCGGGTCTTTGTCAAGCGCGAGGACATGGAAGAAGCAATGGGCGATTTTGTCCCCGCCGCCTACCCCCACGAGGTGGAACTGCAAAACCTGGTAGCGATCCTTGAATGTACTTCCAGAGAAATGATCCCTAAAGAATTCCGCAACCTCCCCCGCAGTAAGATTATCAGCGGCATCCAGGAACTCAAGGCGCTCTTAGGAGAGCGGTAGCTTACATCCCAAAGAGAGCGAAGTCGTACTTTGCCGGGTCGTCCGGGCAGAACTCTCTTAACCTCTCTGTAAGTTCGATAACCGCTTTTTTATCGTTGGACTTGCGTTTCAACAACCCGAGTCTTCGCGCTGTTCGCGCGACATGGATATCCAGGGGGATGTACAGCGCCTCTGTCTTGATACTGTTCCAGATGCCCATGTCTACCGGCCCCTTGCGTACCAGCCAGCGTAATGCCAGGTTGAAGCGCTTGCAGGCAGAGCCGTTACTGCGGCCTGCTCCGGGATCGGCAATGTGTTTGGAATATTGTCCCTTGTTTGCGGCTGCCATTTCTTCGCGGAACAGGGCGATTCCCTGCCACGTATCCGGGGCGGATGCGAACAGTTTTTCTAAATTGCCGTACTTTGCATAACAGTGTTTGAACCCGCGGCAGAAGTACTTCAGGTCGTCTTCAAAAAAAGTACGGTGGATATTGCGCTTTCCAAGTTTACGAAAGCCGCCGCTCTCAACAAAAGCAAAAGGACTCTCTCCCATCAGGGCGAACATCCGCTCAGCAGAACGAAGAATAAGGTCTCTCCTGCCCCAGGCAATAGCCGCCGCAAGAAACGCCGCAATTTCAATATCTTCAGGTTTCGTGTAACGCCGCGGGAACTGAACCGGATCAAGAGCAATAAAAGCGGGTTTGTTGATCTTTCTGTACCAATGATCCAGTTCCCGTCTTAATATCTCTTTTTTGTGTTCCATTTACGACCTGGAGTAATTCGGCGCTTCCTGGGTAATGGTAATGTCATGGGTGTGGCTTTCCCGCAGGCCGGCGGCGGTTATCTTTACAAACTTCCGGTACTGTTTAAGTTCCGCAATGTTCCGGCAGCCGCAGTAACCCATGCCTTTTCGCAGACCCGCGACAAGTTGGTTCATGTAAGAGCGTAACTCTCCCTTGTAGGGAACGCGGCCTTCAATGCCTTCCGGCACCGGTTCCTCATCTTTTCCTATCTGGTAGCGATCCCCTGCGCCGTCGGCGATTGCGCCCATGCTGCCCATTCCCCGGTACTCCTTGTAGATTCTTCCGTCAAAGATAATTTCGCTGCCGGGAGATTCTTTCAATCCGGCGAACAGATTTCCAATCATTACGACGCTCGCTCCTGCGCCGATGGCCTTGGTAATATCCCCGGAAAATTTAATCCCTCCATCGGCGATTACCGGAATGTTGGATTTGACCGCTTCTTCGGCGCAGTCCAAAACCGCCGTGAACTGGGGAACGCCGACTCCGGCGACAATCCGGGTGGTACAGATCGATCCCGGCCCGATGCCCACTTTTACCGCGTCCGCTCCGGCCTGTATCAGTCTTTTGGTTCCTTCTTTGGACGCCGCATTCCCGCCGATTACGAAAACATCAAACTCTTTTTTGATTTTCTCAATCGCAGTCATGACGTTTTTTGAATCGCCGTGGGCGGTATCAAGAACGACAAAATCAACCTTGGCCCTTTTGAGCAGGGGAAGGCGCACCGCGTAGTCCTGAGGAGAGACGGCTGCGCCGACAAGAAGCCTGCCCGCTTTGTCGGTTGCCGCATGGGGGAAATTCTCATGCTTCTCCATATCCGTTACGGTGATAAGCCCGGTGAGCCGGCCTTCTGTATCCACTACCGGAAGTTTCTCTATCCGGTGTTCGTAAAATTTATCACGGGCTTTATCGACAGTCGGCTCTCCCTGCACTACCACCGGGTTTTTGGTCATCACATCAACGACGGCCAGGGAATCGTCGCGGCAGAAACGCAGATCGCGGTTGGTGATGATGCCCTTTACCCTCCCGTCGTTGTCCACCACCGGAAGGCCGGAAACCCCGTACTTTCCGATGAGCGATCTTACATCCCGTACATGGGCGTCTTCGGGAACTGTTATCGGTGAATCAATTATCCAGTTGAGAAAACGCTTTACGTTTGAAACCTGACGGGCCTGTTCTTCCGGGCTCAGATTCCGGTGAATGACCCCGGCTCCGCCCTCCAGCGCAATGGCAATGGCGAGCTTTTCCTCGGTGACTGTGTCCATTGCAGCGGAAATAATCGGTACATTCAGGCAAATACCGCCGCACAATACGGTCTGTACATCACATTCCTTTGGCAGGATTTCGGAGTACCCGGGCTGAAGGAGAACATCGTCATAAGATAAGCCTTCGCTAAACATATTCGATCATGACATAATGGCGGGACAGGTGTCAATCGGGGTACTTGAGTAAAATCCTCCAAATGACGAAAATATAAGTATCAGTATGGGAGGAGTTTTTTGTGAGTAGTAGTATGACAATAACCGGCGATAATTTTCAATCCGAGATTCTTCAATCGCCCATTCCGGCGCTTATTGATTTTTGGGCGCCCTGGTGCGGCCCCTGTAAAATGATCGCCCCTTTGATTGATCAGCTTGCCGAAGAATACGATGGGCGTATCAAATTCGGCAAGGTCAATGTAGACGAGGAAACCGCCCTTGCGGAACAGCATGGGATTGTTTCGATTCCCACGCTGGTCCTGTACAAGAACGGGGCATTGGCGGGTCAAAAGACCGGCGCCGCTCCCAAACACGATATCGAAGCTCTGTTTAAAGAACTAATTTGAATAACGTTTTGGATTATTCAATCCTCCGGGCGTCAGGCCGCTGGTTGCGGTAATGTACCAGTCTGCGGCTGTGTTGGAATTCCCTACCGTTTCATCACGGCAAATGGTGCGGGTGGCAGTTGTGCCGACGCTGCTTACCGCGTCCGCCGGGCGGCATATTTTCCCATCAGCGGATTTCCATGCGTTTTGCTGAAATAAAAAGTTGGCGGCTTCCGCTAAATGCTCCTTGCCCCACCAGGGATCGGGTTTTTCGGAAACCATCACCGCGGCAAGTACATTGTCGTCCTGGTCAAGTACATAAACCATTGAATTAGCCTTATGCAGCAGCTTGGTGTTTCCCGGTATCCAGAAATCGCGCGCTGTCGGCGATGAATTCCTGCCGCCGGATTCGGCAAGGTCGTCGCCGTATTCATTTTTGCAGGATGCTTCTACGGTTCGCAGGTGGAGCGTTACATACTCACCTTCCCTGACCTCAACAGGAGAAAATTCATAAACTACCGGCTTGTTGTTCCCTGCGATGAATACACGCATTGCACCCAGGTTGCCTGCGGTCAACATCCTGAATTCGATGAATTCCGTTCTGGGGTTGGAATACTCGGTACACAGTTCATTGATCACCATGGCCGGTATCCGGTTGTTTCTGGAGCGGAACGGAACTAACACATTAATCGTGTTTTTCTCCGTATCTTCCGCCAGCAGATCAGCTTTAAATTCGACGCCGGGGCCCGGAGTTTCCTCGAATTTAACTATCACGGTGCTGCCGTCTTCCACTGCGCTGATTGTCAGAACCGGATCGAAACTGATGGACACAACTTTTACCGGTTGTGTGAATTCAAATTCAACCCCATTCTCCGAAACCGGCCTGCAGCCAAGGAAGAGCGGCGCCTGTGAACTGCCGCCGTTCAGGATCTGCGCCGCAGCAGCGGCGGCAGCCTCCCCTGTAGAACATGAACTGTACAGAATACAGACGCTCAACAGGAACAAATAAATCATTTTCTTCATCATCGTAACCTCCACCCTATATACGGCGCGCAGATGGTCTAGCGCTTTAGTGAAAAGGAAAAAAAGTTGAAAAAAATTGTTTTTTTTGTTATTTACCCGGAGTTCGGGCATGAAAACCGGGGGCGCCGGATAAATAGACGCGCAGTTTTTCCAGAACAATGTCAAAATCCAGCGGTTTCCCGATATGGTCGTCCATTCCGGCTTCCAGGCACTTTTCAATGTCTTCTTTGAATACGTTGGCGGTCATTGCTATAATGGGTATTTGCTTGCACAAATCCCCATTATAGCTTCGAGTTTCACCTTTGGTGAAACTCGTGCCGGAGTTGTGTATTTGCTTGTGCAGATCTCCTTTATTGCTCGTGCTGGTTGAGGCAGAGCGAAGTTCAGCTTCCAATGCCCTGATACGTCTTGTTGCCTCATAGCCGTCCATTTCGGGCATTTGCACATCCATGAAGATTATTTCGTACTTATCCGGGTTATCGCTGAACATACGGACGGCCTGTATTCCGTTTTCTGCACAGTCAATCTCCAGTTCTGTCGATTCAAGAAGTGTCAGTACAATTTCGCGGTTTATTTCCACATCTTCCACCAGCAGCACCCGGCGGCCGGTAAAGACCCCATTATCGTTCTGCGGTACACTCTTTGCCTGCTGTCTGTCCAGACCGAGGCACTCATTTATTGCATCTGCTACAGCGGACGGGAACAAGGGTTTTGCCAAAAACAGATCAACGCCCGCTTTTTTCGCCTCTTCTTTAATATCGCTCCATTCAACGGCCGAGATCATAATAACTATGGCGGTGCCGGGATTGCGTTCTACCATTCTGATGGTGTTTGTTAACGCTATGCCGTCGATACCCGGCATTTTCCAGTCAATAAAATAAATTTGGTAGTCGCCGTTCCGCTGGATGAGCCGGAGCGCTTCCTCGCCTCCTGCGGCAGTATCGCAGAATACTTTATATCTTTGAGCGATATCTCCGAAGAATTCCAGAATGTCCGGATCGTCATCCACGGCGAGGATACGGATATCGCTCCAGTTGGCCGTTCGTTCCTGAAGCCGCGGCTTTTTATCTTCGCCGCGTTCTACCTGAATAGTAAAAGTAAAGACAGAACCCTTTTCAAGTTCGGATTCGACCCAGATTTTTCCCTTCATCATTTCCACGATGCTTTTGGAAATCGAAAGGCCCAGTCCTGTGCCGCCGTATTTCCGTACGGTGCTGCTTTCGGCCTGTTGAAATGACTGAAACAGACTGTCCTGCTGTTTCCGGCTTATCCCGATCCCCGTGTCGGTTACCGAGACTTGCATGGTACACAGACCGTTTTCTTCTGCCATAAGGCGCGCGTCAAGAGTAATGGAACCCTTCTCGGGAGTAAATTTAACTGCGTTCCCCAGCAGATTGGTAACAATCTGCGCGATTCGCTGGTCGTCTCCAATCAGGGTTTTAGGGATGTTCTGATCGATATGCACCATTAGCTTTTGCCGCTTTTCTTCCACGCGGAAATTGACGACATTAACTACCTTTTGCAGCATTCTTTCAAAGTCAAAACTGATGAACGACAATTCCAGCTTGTTCGCCTCGATTTTTGACATATCAAGCACATCGTTTATAACGCCGAGCAGGTGCGCCGATGCATCTTCAATTTTGTTCAGTGCATAGTTCTTGCGCTCCATATCTGCGGCGTTTTTGCCAATCGCCGTCATGCCGATTATCGCGTTCAGGGGTGTTCGCATTTCATGGCTCATGTTGGAAAGAAACTCGCCTTTCGCCCTGCTTGCCATGGTTGCCTTGTGAAGCGCGTCCTTGAGCATTGTGGTGTAAATGTTTCGCATAATAACGCCGGCGACGGTACTCGCTGTTACGGCGACAAACCCTTTTTCGTTCTCTGTCCATTTGCGGGGCGTATGGCACTGCTCTACGCTCAAAATTCCCCACAGACGGCCTTCAACATAAAGCGGCGCACAGATAAAAGCCTTGACATCGACAGCTAACAGAGGTTTGTAATCTTCAATCTGACTGGTTTCAATGTCAGCGCAGGAAATCACCGGCATCGTTGAGCAATCGGGCAGCCTTTCGGGGAAATTGGATTTGATCAGGTTAAACAGATTGAATTTGGCCATGCGCGGCGGGCCCTCATCAGACCAGTGAAACGCCGGGTTAGCTTTTTTGTTCTCGTAATCAATGCTGAAAATGATTACCAATGATACCTTGTGATAACGTCCCAATTTGGTAATGGCGTCTTTGATGTGTGTTTCCGAATTGCCGGACGAAATAAAACCCCTTGAAATATCAGATATCAGTTCCTGCTGTTCCAGCCGGATCTTGAGCAGTTCGCCCTGTTCGCGTATGCTTTTCGTCATCTTTTTGATGTTTCGCATATCGTATTGAAAAGCCAGCCCAATGTACTTCTCGTTGTTTTTTACCCTGGCCGCGGTAACTTCAAAGGGGATCTCTTCGCCGGCAACCGAGCGGTGCATCCACTCGAAAACCATTGATTCGCCGTTGAGCGCCCGTTTCATTAGCTCGATGATTTTTTCCGATGATTTTATGCCGTCCGGTTGAAATTCGGGTGAAAAGTCCGCGAAATTATTGATGTAGTCCTCTTTTGAACCGCCGTAAATATTTACAATGGTACCGTTACAGTCGATGAAACGCAGATCTTCGTCAAAGATGGTAACACCAAAAGGCGCGGCTTTTATCATGGAGCGGTTTAGTTCGTTTGCGTTTGCAATGTTTTGTTCCATTTCGGCGCGGATGAAGGTGTTTACGCATAAATGCGTCGCTGAACGCATCATTGTTACGCTGTCTTCATCAAAAAAGCGTTCATTCTCACGGTCTTCAAAAAGTACAAACCCCCAGAATTTATTACTGAAGAAAACCGGTATAACAAGAGCCGACACAACGCCGAATGATTTGAGCGTTGCAACTTCGGGCAAGAAGCGTGCGGGGCTGTTAACCACATTACCGCCTGCCAGAAATTCCTCCCAGCGCGGCGCGAGTTTTGCGTAGGTAACGTCTATTAACACCTTAGTCGGCGATGTAGTGCCGCCGGAGAGCCTGTCCCAGCGGTAAATCTGCGATACGTGCAGGTTATCGGGCATTACGGTGTTACGCCAAATGGATAATCTGTCCACGCTTACCGTTTCAGCCATCAGCCTTACACCCGCTGTCATTGTTTCCTCGAAAGCGCCTTCTGTCTGCGAAAGGAATAAAATGGCGGCTTTGTTCAGTGTACGGGTCAGTTTTTCACGGCGTTTAATCGTTTCGATGGCTTTTTCGGCGCTTTTCTCCATTTCGGTGCGGATGATGGTATTGACGCATAAAAATGCCGCTGAGTTCATCATTTCGGAACTGTCATCATCAAAATAGCGTTCGTTCCTGCTGTCATCAAAAAATACGATACCCCAGAATTCATTGTTGATAATGATTGGCGTTACAAAGTGCGACACAATACCGAATGATTTAAGCATGGCGGCCTCGGGCTGCAGACGCGAAGGGCCGTTTACCTTTTCTTCGCCTGCCAGAATTTTTTCCCAGCGCGGCGCGAGTTTGCTGTAGGGAATTTCCTGCAGCTCCGCTATCGGCGATGTGGTTCCGCTGGACGCCCTGTCCCAGCGGTATATTTGCGAAGCGTGCAAACCATTGGGTTTTGCAGAATTGCGCCAAATGGAGAACCTGTCCACGTCCAGCGTGTCGGCAATAAGCTTTACGCCTGCCGCCATTGTTTCCTCGAATGTACCTTCTGTTTGTGCAAGAAATAAAATAGCGGCTTTGTTCAACGTGCGTGTCAGTTCTTCGCGGCGTTTGAGCGTTTCAATTGCATCGCCGGCGGGGCGTTCGGGTATTTCACACATCTACTTTTACTTATATTTTAGTTTGTTTTACCTTGAAAGTCAAATTAACACGTTTAAAAAAAACATCTAAATTTTCTTATAAAAAATCAAATAATCGGGAAAATTCTTACCTTCACGAAATTTTCGGAATATTGCCGTACATACCGTAGACCTCTTGACCTTATACTTGTTTATCATTATATTAAGTAAATAAAATATTATAATAAGCAAATTACTCAATATAATGAGTAAATAGGAGAAGTATATGTTTAAGCGGGAACTGGTCAATCAGCTTATAGAAAGGATGAAAGAAAAACGCCTGTTTATGCAGGTGGTGATAGGGCCCCGGCAAACCGGCAAAACAACGGCGATACTACAGGCTGTGGAGTCCCTTGGCAAACGGCATCACTATGTCAGCGCCGACGATCCTGTGGTGGTTTCTCTTGAATGGCTTCGTAACGAATGGGAAAAGGCGCGGTTAATGCAGAAACAGGCCGGCAGGGAGGTGATTCTTGCCATCGACGAAATACAAAAAATTCCACAATGGTCGTCCATGGTAAAATCCCTGTGGGATGAAGATACCCGCAGGAAGACCCCCCTTAAGGTGATACTCTCCGGTTCGTCATCCCTGTTAATTCAAAAAGGACTTAATGAATCGATGGCCGGCCGTTTTGAAGTGCTGTTCTGTTCCCACTGGAATTACAAAGAGTGCAGGTCTGCATTCAAATATTCACTTGATGATTTTCTCTTTTTTGGAGGATACCCCGGAGCGGCTGCGCTGAAAAATAATGTTCAACGCTGGGCGCGTTATATGGGTTCGTCAATTGTAGAACCGGTTATTGCCAAAGACGTGCTCCTTATGGAAGAAGTCCGCAAGCCCGCCCTGCTCCGTTCTCTGTTTACCCTGGGGGCGGCCTATTCTGCCCAGGAACTGTCCTATACCAAAATTCTTGGTCAGCTGCACGATGCGGGCAATACAGTAACGCTTGCCCACTATCTGGAACTGCTGGGCAATGCAAACATATTGTGCGGCCTGTCAAAATATGCGGTAAATACCATTCGCATCCGGCAAAGTTCCCCCCGCTTAATGGTTTATGACACATCGCTGCTTATGTGGGCCGCCGGAGCGACCCGCAGGCGTTTTTTTGAATTACCGGACAGCCGCGGGCATTTGATAGAGACCGCGGTAGGAGCCTATCTTCTGGCGCGGGGCAAGGAAGAAGGTTTTTCCGTTTACTGGTGGCGCGACAGGGACAAAGAAGTCGATTTTGTGATAGAGAAAGGGACTTCTTCTTCCGGCGCCGGAGCGTTAACCGCCATCGAGGTAAAAAGCGGCAGGGTTAAGCATACGGGAGGCAGTATCGAATTTATGAGACGTTACCCGGACGCATTAAGCCTGATTGTAGGAAGCGGCGGCTGCTCTCTTGAAGATTTCCTGGAGGGGAAAGCGGCTTTGTTTAAGTGAGTTTTATACCCCTTGAATCTTCTTTAAAAAACCGCAATAATTCTATCACATGAACAAGTTTATTTTTGTCTCGGGCGGCGTTTGCTCCAGTTTGGGGAAGGGCGTTGCGGCCTCTTCTATAGGGGCATTGCTGGAATGTCGCGGGCTCAATGTACGTATGGTCAAGTGTGATCCCTACATAAATGCGAATGCTTCCATGAATTTGGACGAACACGGCGAGGTGTATGTTACCGATGACGGCGCCCAAACCGACCTGGATTTAGGCAATTATGCACGGTTTACCAAAGGCCACTTATGTAAAACCAACTCGATGACAACCGGGCAGATATACAAATCGGTAATCGAAAAGGAAAAAGAAGGCGGCTATTTAGGGCGCTGCGTACAGGTGATTCCCCACATTACCGATGAGATAAAAAACCGGATAATGACAGCCGCCAAAGAAGACCCCGATACCGATGTAGTAATCATCGAAATCGGCGGAACCGTAGGGGATATCGAGTCCATCCCCTTTCTGGAAGCCGCCCGGCAGATGATCCACGAAAAAGGCAGAACCCATGCCATTTCCGTGCATTTAACCCTTATTCCCGAGGTTGGGAGGGGGGAACTCAAGACCAAACCCACCCAGCACTCGGTTAAAGCCATGCAGGAGATGGGAATTCAGCCTGATGTGCTGATTTGCCGCTCTCCCGTGATGCTGGACGAGACAACCCGCCGGAAAATCGCCCTTTTTACCAATGTTGATCCCGATGCGGTATTTACTTCCCCTAATATTGATACTACAATTTATGAAGAGCCTCTTATTTTCTTTGATCAGAAGCTGGATCAGGTGGTTTTGCGGAAAATGGGGGTGGAAAGCCGTCATGCGGACATCCGGCCCTGGAAGTCCGTAATGGAGCGTTTTAACGCCCGAAAAGGCAAAGTGCGGATCGGTATCGTGGGAAAATACATGGAACTGCACGACGCCTATAAATCGATGTATGAGGCGTTGTTCCACGCCGGCCTGGAAAACAGGGTGGAGGTGGAACTGGTGAAGATCGATTCTTCGGGACTGGAAGAGTCGGATAAGATCGATGCTGTTGACGGTATTCTGATACCCGGCGGCTCCGGGCCGTGCGGGAGCAATGGAATGGTTAAGGCTGCGGCCTGGGCCAGAATGAACAAGATCCCATACTTCGGCATCGGCCTGGGTATGCACGTTATGGTGATTGAATGGGCCCGGAATGTGATGAACCGGAGCGGCGCGGATTCAACCGAGTTTAACCGGAATACAAAACATCCGGTAGTGGATCTTTTGGAAGACGGAGGAAGCATGCGGCTGGGCGCAAGTGAGTCGGTAACTCAGGAAGGTTCCCATATTTTTGCCGCTTACGGCGGAATAAATATATGGGAGCGCCACCGGCACCGTTATGAGTTTTCGAATCAATACCGGGATGAGATGAGCGGCTCCGGGCTGAAAATAACGGCGCTTACTCCCGACAACAATTTGGTAGACTGTGTCGAATGGCCCGATCATCCCTGGGGCGTCGGGGTTCAATTCCATCCGGAATTTAAATCAAAGCCGACGGCGGCTGCGCCTCTGTTCAGGGATTTTATTGCCGCAGTCAAGAAAAACTGCGGTTAGGTTACAAACCTATGGTTCGAGTTTTAGGGGGGGGAATGGAACGAAACAGCGGAGGAAAAAAACATGAAGGTTCCAAAAAGTTCTGCCTTTCCTGCAAACGGCAAAGCCTTTTCATTTTGCGTAATGATCATTTTAATTTTAAGTTCCTGTACTTTCGATTACGGTCAGGGTGATGCTGCCGAGAGCGATCTGCCCGATTTGGTAATGGAAAGTGTTCAATATGTGCGGGTCAGATCCGCAGATCCGATTGCGCGTTTTCAGGCAGAGCGGGCCGAGCGTTATGAAAAACGGGGGATAATGGAACTGTTGAATTTTTCCTTTGAGCAGTTCGGCGATCATGGCAAAGACGTGAATGCTTTCGGACAGGCAGGCAGTGCATCGGTGGAGATTGACTCGGGTAACGTCCGTATGGACGGAGGCGTCCGTATCGAAGTTGAGTCCCAGGATATTGCCATTGAGACAACCCGGCTTGAATGGCTGGATGATAATCGAATCCTTTCTGCCGGTGATGAAGATGAAGTGCATATTTTTCAGTCAAACGGAACTGAATTTTCCGGAATCGGGTTTCAGGCCTATGCACGCGGCCATTCGTGGGAGTTTGCTCACGCTGTCAGCGGTACCTATATTTACGATGAAAAAGATGAGAAAAACGTAGAAACCGAAGAAATTGAAGAAACAGAGTTGACGGAGGAATTGCTGTTTTAATGGTTGGATATCGGAACCTTTTATTCGCCATTCTCTTTTTTTTCTGCTGCGGTATTCCGTTTGCAGCGGCGGATATTTTTACCTTCAGGGCGGACAGGATGTCCGGTTCAAAAGCCCTGGGCCGGGAAGTAACCATTTTAACCGGAAATGCCGAAGTCAGATCAGATAATTTACTGCTCCGTGCGGATAAAATCGAAATACTGGGCGATGACAATCAGTTTATTGACTGTTTGGGCAATGTGTGGGGTTTTGAAGAAGAAAAAGATATTCTGTTTTTTGCCGACAGACTCCGTTATGACCGGAGGCTGAAAATTGCGAGGCTGGAGGGTAACTCGACGCTGGAAGACAGAAAAAACGAAATTGTCGCAAAAGGCCGTTTTATCGAATACGATGATGAAAATGAAATCACCATATTTCAAATATCGGTGCGGCTGTTCAAGGATGACATGGTTTGCCGTTCGGAGCACGCGATTTACCGCCGCGAAGAAAAGCTGCTGGATCTTTCAGGCTTTCCCATAGTCTTTAAAAAAGACGACGAATTCCGCGCAGATCGGATACGTGTTGATTTAGACACCGATGATGTAACCATGGAAGGATCCGTTTCAGGAACCATAAAGAACTAATGCCATGGCAGCAGTACGTTCGTTATTCAGCAGAGCGGAAAAGGCAAGGGAAAACGACCAGGGCCTTACCGTTGAAACTGCCGCTCCCGTTGCAGGGCGTTCGTTGTTTGACAGGGCAAAAAAGATAAGAGAAAATCTACAGGCCTTTTTTACCGACAACGTATCAATCGAAACTGATGCGCCCGGGAAAAAGCGTTCATTATTTAACAGGGCGGAAAAACTAAGGGAAGCCCCGCAGCCTATTCCCATTATCACCGACGAAGCAATTCCTCTAAAGCGCTCACTATTTACCAAAGCGGAAAAAGCAAGACAAAACCAGCCTGAACCTCCCGAAGAGATTATCGACGAACTAATTGAGTGTGTAGAGTTACCGGAGTCTTCCGAAGAGATAGCCGATGAACCAATTGAGTATGCAGAGTTATCAGAGTCTTTCGAAGAGATAGCCGGTGAACCAATCGAGTATGTAGAGTTACCAGAGTCTTTCGAAGAGATAGTCATCGAACCAATTGAGTATGCAGAGCCGACTGAGTCTTTCGAAGAGATAGCCGATGAACTAATTGAGTATGCAGAGTTATCAGAGTCTTCCGAAGAGATAGTTGACGAACCAATTGAGTATGCAGAGCCGACTGAGTCTTCCGAAGAGATAGTCGATGAACCAATTGAGTATGTAGAGTTACCAGAGTCTTCCGAAGAGCTGGTCAGCGAACCAATCGAGTATGCAGAGTCGCCTGAGTCTTTTGAAGAGATAGTCATCGAACCAATTGAGTATGTAGAGCCGTCTGAGTCTTCCGAAGAGATAGCCGATGAACCAATTGAGTATGCAGAGTTACCGGAGTCTTTTGAAGAGATAGCCGTTGAACCAATCGAGTATGTAGAGTTACCAGAGTCTTTCGAAGAGATAGCCGACGAACCAATCGAGTATGCAGAGTTATCAGAGTCTTTCGAAGAGATAGCCGATGAACCAATGGAGTATGTAGAGTTACCGGAGTCTTCCGAAGAGATAGTCATCGAACCAATCGAGTATGCAGAGCCGTCTGAGTCTTTCGAAGAGATAGCCGATGAACCAATCGAGTATGTAGAGCTGCCTGAGTCTTCCGAAGAGATAGTTGACGAACCAATTGAGTATGCAGAGCCGCCTGAGTCTTCCGAAGAGATAGCCGACGAACCAATTGAGTATGCAGAGTTACCGGAGTCTTTTGAAGAGATAGTCGATGAACCAATCGAGTATGTAGAGCTGCCTGAGTCTCCTGAAGAGATAGCCAGTGAACCAATTGAATGTGTAGAGTTACCGGAGTCTTCCGAAGAGATAGTCGATGAACCAATTGAGTGTGTAGAGTTACCGGAGTCTCCTGAAGAGATAATCATCGAACCAATTGAGTATGCAGAGCTGTCTGAGTCTTTTGAAGAGATAGCCAGTGAACCAATCGAGTATGTAAAGTTACCGGAGTCTTTCGAAGAGCTGGCCAGCGAACCAATTGAGTATGCAGAGCCGTCTAAGTTTCCTGAAGAGATAGTTATCGAACCAACTGCGTCTATAGAGTTACCGCAGCCTCTCGAAGCAGTCTCCGGCGAGCCTGTGAATACGGAGTATTTAGTCCCGGCAGACCATACAGAGAATGCCGTAGATTTATCCAGCGGCTTTTTACAAGAGCTGCCGGAACCTTCCGAAGAGACAGCCGGCGAACTTGTTGAGGCAGAGTTACCGGAGTCTTCCGAAGAGATAGCCGATGAACCAATTGAGTATGCAGAGCCGCCTGAGTCTTTTGAAGAGATAATCATCGAACCAATTGAGTATGTAGAGTTACCGGAGTCTTTCGAAGAGATAGTTGACGAACCAATTGAGTATGCAGAGCCGTCTGAGTCTTTTGAAGAGATAGCCGATGAACCAATTGAGTATGCAGAGCCGCCTGAGTCTTTTGAAGAGATAATCATCGAACCAATTGAGTATGTAGAGTTACCAGAGTCTTTCGAAGAGATAACCGATGAACCAATCGAGTATGTAGAGTTACCAGAGCCTTCCGAAGAGATAGCCGGCGAACCAATCGAGTATACAGAGCCTTTTACCCAAAGCGAAAACCGGCCGCTGTCACATATTGAAGTTGTAGGGCCGCAGACCGATTTAGCCGCCATTCTGGATTCAGTCACCGGCGGTATTGAGGCGCCGGAGGTTCAGGAAAATTTTGAGATGCATACATTGGCCGTTTCGAATCTGCACAAGAAATTCGGCCGTAAAGAAGTAGTCCGGGGCATAAGTTTTTCCATGAATAACGGCGAAGTAGCCGGTCTTTTGGGGCCCAATGGAGCAGGCAAGACAACCACCTTTTATATGATCGTCGGTTTCTATCATCCAACCCAGGGGGTTGTCACTCTTGATGATGTTGACATAACGGAAAAACCGATGTTTCGCCGGGCCAGGCTGGGCATTGCGTATCTTCCGCAGGAAGCCTCGATTTTTCGCAAGCTTACCGTGGAGCAGAATATCTGGGCGGTTCTGGAAAGCAGGCGGGACATTACCAAAACGGAAAGAAAGGAAAAGCTGGAATATCTGCTGGATGAGTTCGGGATAGGCCGCATACGCTCCCAGTACGGATTTACCCTTTCCGGCGGCGAGCGGCGGCGTACCGAAATTGCCAGAGCCCTTGCTACCGAACCCAAGTTTCTGCTTTTGGATGAACCGTTCGCCGGGATTGACCCCATTGCGGTTTTTGAAATAAAACAAATTATCCGCAGTCTGGCGCAAAAAGGTATCGGCATTCTTATTACCGACCATAACGTCCGGGACACACTGGAAATCACCAACGAGGCGTTTATCATTGCTGACGGTAACATTGTCGCCCACGGCGATCGTTATGTTATTCTCGCCGATGAAATGGTTCGGGAAGTGTACCTGGGCAGTGAGTTCAAGATGTGAGCCGTTTATTCGCCCATTACGCGCACATGAACATTTCGGGTGCGGGGGCCGTCGTAATCGTTAAACCATATTCCCTGCCATGTTCCCAAAAGCAACCTGCCGCCTGAAACGATCAGGGTAATGGAAGGCCCTACAAGCGACGATTTGGTGTGCGCTGCGGAATTGCCTTCGCCGTGACGAAATTCCCGCCGGTCGGGGGAGATCATATTCAGCGCAAGATCCACATCGTGGGGAACATCGGGATCGGCGTTTTCATTTATCGTTACCGCTGCGGTGGTATGAGGCGTAAAAACCACGCATATCCCTTCTCTCACTCCGGAAGAGGAGACTGCCTTTTGCACCTCGGAAGTGATATTGAGCCACTCGCTTTGGCGGGTAGTACGGACGTTAAAACTTGATAAACTTGTCATGCTATTAGTTCCTCTATTTCAACAAGCGTAGGCGGGTATAGCGGCAATGGAAATCTTGAGATAGCGGCAGCCGAACAAGCGCTTGCAAATTTGACAATGTCATCATCACACATACCTTGAGATAAAGCATATACACACCCTGCTTTAAAAGTATCGCCTGCACCCAATGTGCTGACAACATTAACTTTATATGGTTCAAAGGATTTTATTTCTCGGCCTTTTCTGCCGTAGATCAATTTTTTCCCGCCGTTGGTAATAATAGTTAAACCATCGCTTGCTTCCTGAAAAAGAGGGAAAAGTTCTTCGCGCGTTTTATCAGGATAATTGTTCTGTACGCCTTCACCTGAAATTACGGATATCGCAGCATTTTTATGAATATAGCTGTCATGCCTGCAATCAATAGTAACGTATGCCTTTTTATGTTTTACGCATAATTCGGCGGCGTGTTGTGATTGCTCCTGAAAATACGGATCAATTGCCGCAACGTTACAGACTGCAATATCAGCTTCTTTAGGTTCATTCCAACGTCTTTCACCGTTGCTGAAAAAGTGTGCGAATGTTCCCATGGGTGAACGAATATCATCC
>Ga0082212_10005512_pt1 | contig 17227 bp, 12 predicted proteins | sample TergutNt197P3_FD_71548 | JGI IMG/M metagenome (GOLD analysis project Ga0082212, IMG submission 71548) | Neocapritermes taracua P3 segment gut microbial communities from Petit-Saut dam, French Guiana - Nt197 P3 | ecosystem: Host-associated > Arthropoda: Insects > Digestive system > Gut ... | reverse complement strand
CAGCGTCTGTCTTCCGGCAAGCGCATCAATAGCGGCGCGGACGACGCGGCGGGCCTTCAGATCGCCGATTCACTCAGGGGCAATGTTTACGCGCTGAATCAGGCGATGCGCAACGCCTCGGACGGCATAGGATTTTGCCAGATAGCCGACGGCGCGTGCTCGACTATTACGGATATGCTCAACCGCATGGTCACGCTGGCGGAAGAGGCAGTGAGCGACATCATAAGCACGGAAGGCCGCGCGGCCCTGGATACCGAATTCCAGCAAATCCAGGCGGAACTCGTGCGCATCGCACTTGATACCAATTACAACGGTATGAATATTTTCGATAGAAGTGAGAGACCTGAACCGCCTAAAACAATTTCCACGACTCTTCGAACGATTGCTGAACCTAAGGAACCTGTTACAAAAGGCTCAATTGGCGATCTTCCAACCAATATACCTGATCATGATCTTCTTGATAAGATTACGCCTCCTGATATGCATGCTCTTGTTGAGGATGCATATCAGAAAGCTAATAAAGCTTATAAGGATGTCACCGATTATTTTAAAGATTTCTTAGATCCTGGAGATCTAGTTAGTGTAGGGGAGTATAGTGCCCTCTTGGAGGAATATAGATTGGCATTGGGCTATACTCCACCAACACAAGGTCTTGTGAAAGCCTTGAATGACAGTAAGGCCGTGAATTTAAATAATGAAAATATTTTTGAAAGTTATTGGGATAGTCTTTCCCCAGTCCTTGATGATACAAAAGACTATATACTTAAGGTGCAAACACGTTTAGATAACTTGAAAAATGAAGAAATTATCATGGCGGATTTTAATATTGCCTATCCTGCATTTGAGGATCATAAAGTTGATGCCGCCTATCAGAAAGCCTTTGATGCCCGTTATGAGGTCAATAAATTATCGACGACTGATTTTACCAAGAGTGAAGCTTTGGATGCTTATCAGAAAGCCTTGATTGTTTATCGGGATGCCCTGATTAATTATCAGAAAGTCCTAACCGCGTATAGGGACGATGTAACCAGTCAAACTGACGAGCTGCCTCCCCCTCCACACATGAATCACTATTTGAATAATGTTACAAACTCTGGTGATAATATCACTTACTATTTTAATAATATCACGGCACTCATAGATGCATTAAACGCTAAGATAGGTGATGTGCAAAGTTATGCGGCCGGCGGCAGGGAATACGGAGATTACCTAGACGTATTTGTAGGCGACCTCAGCGCCGTCAGCTATATCCCCATCAAAATCGGTTACATTGACATTGTCAGGGATGTTGATGTGGTGCCCAATTTACCGCCTAGTTTTTCACTTTTAAATGCACCTAATATTACTAGACCTGATTCATCTCCTCCAACAGGTGACATTGATGGCACGCTAAGAATTGTGCCAAATTTTAGTAGTCTTGATGACCTTCCCGATATTAGTGATCTTCAAAAAGAGTATACAGAGGTCAGGAAAGTATTTAGTGACGTTTTTGATTACCGATACGATACATTGGATCCTACAAATCCAGGTAGTGTAAATACTTTTGTAGGACTCTTGTCGGCCTATCAAACAAGATTAGAAATTTTTCAGTCTAACCTGAGTGAATATCTATCCACGCATCAAGAATATAAACTTACTTTGGAAACATATTTATATACAGGTGCCGGAAGCTTGAAAACAGTCATAGATGACACGACTGATTATGTGGATGCTGCGCAAGGACGTTTGACAGCCCTTGCCGGTGGAGGGGCTGCCATCATTGAGGCAGACGGCGATGTCTATGATAAGCATGAAGTTCTGAAATACCGTAATCTTGCCTCGTCTGCCTATTCGGATGCCTCCACCTCATATTTGAAATGGGCGACTGATTTTACCAATAGCGAGTATGCGACTGACTATCAAAAAGCCTTGGTTAACTATCGAACTGCCTTGTACAACTACCAGTCTGCCGTGATGGCATATAGGGATGAGGCAGAATACCCAGACAACAAGAGTATCGCAAATGACAGAGTGAATACTATATCGTCACGTATAAGCCAAGTAAATCTCCGTATAAGTGGCGTACAAAACTATATGCAGGGAGGCAGGGTGGAGGTCGGTAAAATTCGGGGAATCAACACCGACACGGACATTGATGACCCCAAGTACGACCCAAAGGGCACCGACCTATACACCATCGATCTGCTTACCGCAGAAAACGCGCTCCGCGCTCTTGAAAAGGCAAAGGCGTGTCTGAGCGAGATTTCCATCATGCGCGGAACCATCGGCGCGGGCATGAACCGTCTGCAATCCGCCATAAACGTTCTTGGGGTTACGTCGATGAACACGCTGGCGGCGGAATCAAACATCCGTGACGCGAATACCGCGGAGGAAATAACAAATTTGACGAAATTCCAGATTATCGCGCAGACGGGCATGGCCGCCCTGTCTCACGCCAACACCAACGCCCAGAATGTACTGTATCTGCTGCAATAAAGGCAATCGCTGACATGGGACCGCGGGCGTTGACATGGGATCGCGGGCGTCCTCGCCGGCGTGACATGGGATAGCATGCGTCTCGCATGCGGGGTAAAATAAAACGGGCGCGATTTATCGCGCCCATCAATTGAAGCGGGCTTTGCCCGCGATCATTTATAAAAGCGCGGACGGGACGTCCGCTACCCCATGTCACGCCGGCGGGGACGCCCGCGATCCCATGTCTACACCCGCTACCCCATGTCAACGGTGGGCGGCGTTCCTTACATTCTATGAATTGACTGTTACCGCGCTTCGGCTTCGCGCACGGCTTGGCGCGCCAATGACTTCCGTAAGATTTGACGCGTCCAAAACCGCGTCCGCCCATTTTTCCAGTTGCGCGGATTTCGCCTTATTCACGCGGATCTCCGCCCACTTGGGCAAAGGCCCGAACCGGCGGGATAACTGCCGAACCAGAAGTTTCACCTCGCCTTCCTTAAGACCTTCCTTTCTTGCCGTATCAGACCAGATTTCATACTTTGCTTCCGCGTCTTTTCTGGCTTCGGCTCTGGCTTCGGCTCTGACTTCGGCTCTGACTTTGGCTCTGACTTCAGCTTCGATATTTTTCCTTATTGTTTCTGAAAAGATTTCATACTTCGCTTTCGCCATGTCGTGTTCCTCAAATATATCGTTGATGCCGTTGACCGTCTCGGTAATTCTATTATCACGTTCGTGCCGTTTCAATAACCCCTTTATCCACATATTGAAAGCCCGACGCAACGATTTCAGTTCCGGAGCGCGGAGCATATCCGCAAGCGTCTTGATAACGGCAAAAAGGTCGGCTTTGCCATGATTGGTTTCCATGCGGAATACTGCCTCCGCGAAGTTTCGGATTTCTTTTGACCGGCTCATTTCAAGGCGATGCGCGTCAAGAAGAAGATACCTGACACCGGGCAGAAACGCCTCCAGCCCGCCGGGCGGTTCAATAAAACAATCTGTAGCGTCTGTCGCCGCGTTCCATTTCTGCATGCCGTTATAAAGCACTATAGGGAGAATCGGCGGTATGCGGCCTTCCGGCAATTCATTTGTCTTTATTTCCCGCGTGATCTGCAAGGCGAGCTGGCTGACGTACTCCATCATACGCAGAGCCATCCATCGCTCGGGCTTATTTTGAAATTCAGTGATTATATATATCCATAGCCAGCGTCCGGCGATATTTACGCGCCAGACGACATCGTCATGCCTCTGTTTTCCGGATTCCGATACATAGCTTCCGTTGACGTGAACCAGTGTAGAAAAATCGACGTCATCAAGCCATTTGCCCGGAACGTAACCTTTGAGAAGGTCGCGCACTACTTCCGGGCATGAAAAGAGATGCCGGTAATCGCTGTCAATAGATGATGTGCCGGTTGCGTGCGATGCAGTTTTGCGTCTGGTCATATCAAGCCATTCTCTCCTTAATATTTCATCAAATGAATATGTGTAAGGAATGGCTGAAATATTTCCAAAAAATTTCATTTTTTTACGCGGAAGCGGCGAGATCGGTGCGGACATGGGATCGCGGGCGTTGACATGGGATCGCGGGCGTCCTCGCCGGCGTGACATGGGATAGCATGCGTCTCGCATGCGGGGTAAATAAATAGAACGGGCGCGATAAATCGCGCCCATCAATTGAAGCGGGCGTTGCCCGCGATCATTTATTAAAGCGCGGACGGGACGTCCGCTACCCCATGTCACGCCGGCGGGGACGCCCGCGATCCCATGTCTACACCCGCTACCCCATTCGTTCGCGGGTATAACTTTGCGCCGCCCCGCAATATTGCGCCCAGTCGGCCATAAGCCGGGCGCGTTTTGCCAGCAGGTCGCCGCGCTGATACGCCGCCTCCACGTTGTCGGACAGTTTGTGCGCCAGCGCGTGCTCGCATACTTCCCACGGGTGCGCCGTTGTTTCTGCCGCCCAATCCCGGAATGTCGAGCGGAACCCGTGCGTCGTAATAATTTTATTCTGTTTCGGATCGATGTACCCGCTTCCGCCTGACTGAATATTAGCCTTGTGCATACTCCTGATTAACTGGCCGAGAAGCGTATGCGATACGCGGCCTCCGTGAGACGCCGGAAAAACGTACCGGGAACCTGAAATTCGCGGCAGGGATTCCAGCAGCTTTACCGCTTCATCCGACAGCGGCACGCGATGCTCTTTTTCCGCTTTCATCCGCTCCGCCGGAATAGTCCAGATTCTCGCGGCCATGCCGATCTCTTCCCATACCGCGCCGAATACTTCGCCGTCCCGCACGGCGGTCAGAATGATAAACTCCAGGGCGCGCGCCTGTATGCATTCGCGTTTTCGCAGTTCCGCCATAAACGTGCCGATTTCAGCGTATGGAAGCGCGGGATGCGGCCTGGCTTTGCTTTTTACCCTGCCGAGTATCGGTTCAAGCACTCCTTTCCACGCGGCAGGGTTATCGCCCTCGCGGTATTCCATCGCTTTGGCGTAATCAAAAATCGCTTCAATGCGCCCGCGAAGCGCTTTTGCCGTTCTGTGTTTTGTCTGCCAGATCGGTTCAAGCACGGCGGCTACATCAGCGCGGGTGATGGCGTCCACGGTAAAATCGCCGAGCACGGGAAGAACATATCTTTCAATCGCGGTCCGCCAGGACGCCAGGTTATGAATATTTTTGAGTTCGCGCGCCTTGTTCCGGATAACGGATTCGGCGCACTCGTGGAAAGTTTTTAACTGCCGCTGCCGTATTATCAGGGCTTCCCTGTAGCGCTTTTTCTGTTCAAGCGGGTCGATGCCGTTTCTGACCTGCCTGCGCATTTCGTGAGCTTTGTCGCGGGCCTCGGCAAGGGATACTTCCGGATAGCTTCCCAACCCAATCTCGCGGCGGCGGGCAACGGTTTTACCGTTAACGTCCGTTCGTGTTCCGACCGCGATGCGCAGAGTCCACGAACGGGAATTTCCGACGACGCAAAGATGAAGGCCGTCGGCGCCTCCAACGGCATACCGACCTTCGGTTTTGAGTTTTGAAACGGCATGAGCGGTAAGTTCTTTGGCTTTTTTGGGCATGTCCATAAACCTCCTTTACCCGACATAATACCCCACGTAAAGAAGCAGTAAATATTTTTAACAAATTGCCTCACGCACCAGGTTGACGCCCTTTAGGCGGCCTCCGAAAACTCCAAACTCTGCGTTACGCGCCCTCGGCAAAATGCTTCGGAGGTCGCCTGTAATTCACTTCATAAAAAGTCTGCCGGCAAAAGAAACGATTATTGTAGAGTACAGTCGTATCAGCTAAAATATAAATTTGTGTTTCCTATTTCGGCCGCACTGTAAAAACTGTAACCGTATGAGGTAATTGCAAAACCATGCGGACATATCCGCATGGTATAGGTTTAAAGGCGGGCATATGATTTCAAATTCAGACACGCAATTTGAACAGCAACTGGTGTCGCAAGAGGAATTATTAAGACGTGAAAAATTGATCGAGAAAGGGGAGAGCGATTTTCGCAGCGCGGTTATACATTTAACCCAGGCGCAAAATTTAATGTTTGCGAGTTCTTTGCAGCAAAACATAGCGGAAGCGATAAAAAGTTTTGATGATATGGAAAAAGAAATTCGCGGCATTGAAAAAAATTCCCTGAAAATCAAGCGGATTCTTGAAACGACCCGGATACTTTCAATTAACGCGGCGATTGAAGCGTCGCGCGCAGGCGACTCCGGAAGGAAATTCACTATTGTCGCCGATGAAATTCGCAATTTGGCGAACAGAACAAGCGAAAGCACAAATGAAGTTGAAATAATCAGCAGCAATATGATTGAGCATGGAAAAAAGAATCAGGACGCATTGGGCAAAATGGAAACATGTATGGCTACTTTTGTAACAAATATTAACAAATTACTCACGAACACCAATGTGAAGGAATTGATAAAAATTGAAGAAAACGGATTTATTTTGACATTGCTCGCGAAACGGCTGGAAAATCACGCAGATTTTATTACCAATTTAGTTGAAAACGCCGGGAAGCTGAAAAACATGGCCGACCATCGCACCTGCGCTTTCGGCAAATGGTATGACGCGAACTTATCCAGATATAAACATGTAAAAGGCTTCAAGGAGATATACGAGCCGCACAAGGCGTTTCACGCGGATGCTACCGTATTTAACGAAGTATTGGATATTGACGCGTTAACCCGTCTTTTTGTACGGTCGGAAGAAATTTTATCCGCGTTTATAGACCTGCATCACGCATTCGAATCTGAAATGCAAACCGACGCCGGTTATTTTGCCGTTTAGCCGGTTATGAAAAAAAACATAAGCGAAAAAACCTCCTTCAAGTCTCCCCGGATGGCGGTGGAGATTGCCGGGGTGCGCTTTAAAAATCCGATTCTGACCGCGAGCGGAACATTCGGTTACGGACTGGAGTTCGCGAGCTTTATGGATCTGAATGCCATCGGCGGCATAGTGGCCAAAGGTTTGTCCCTGAATCCCGTTCAGGGAAATCCTCCGCCGCGCATCTATGAAACGGCGTCGGGGATGTTGAACGCCATCGGATTGCAGAATATCGGCGTTGTCGAGTTTGTAAGAAAAAAGCTCCCCGAACTCATGAACTACAACGTCAACGTCGTTGTCAATATACTGGGTTTTGAATTTGACGAATATCTCGAAGCCGCGCGCTTTCTAAACGACTGTCCCGGAATACACGCGCTGGAATTGAATATATCCTGCCCTAACGTCAAAAAGGGCGGTTTTCATTTCAACAAAAATCCCAAAGACTCCGCCCGCATTACCGCCGGGGTAAAAAAAGCCGCGCCGCGCCTGCCGCTCTGGGTCAAGCTTTCGCCGAACGTCACGGACATCCGCGAGTTCGCGCGCGCCTGCGAAGAAGCCGGCGCTGACGCGCTATCTGTCATCAACACCCTCGTCGGCATGGCAATTGATATTGAAAAACGGCGTCCGAGACTGCGCTTTATGACCGGCGGGCTTTCCGGTCCGGCAATCAAGCCGGTCGCTTTGCGAATGGTCTGGGAAACATGCCAGGCGGTAAAAATACCAGTTATCGGCATCGGCGGCATCGCGAGCACGGAAGACGCGCTTGAATTTCTTATCGCCGGGGCGCGCGCCGTTCAGATCGGTACGGCGAATTTTTACGATCCGGCCGTTTCCGAACGCGTCGCGCACGGGCTCGCTCAATACTGCGCTTCGCGTCACATTGAAGACATTAACGAAATTATAGGGAGCCTGCGCGCTTATGAATGACCCAATAAATGATCCGAAATCCCGCCTTATTGTCGCTCTCGATGTGCCGGACAGGGCAGCCGCGTTGCAATGCGTCGACCGGCTTTCGGGCCGCGTCGGATATTTCAAACTGGGTCTTGAAATTTTTACAGCCGAAGGCCCGCGTCTCGTTGAGGAGATCCGAGGCCGCGGCGAGCGTATTTTTCTCGATCTGAAACTGCATGACATTCCAAATACCGTCGCCGGCGCGGTACGCAGCGCATGCCGCCTTGGAGTTGACATGCTGACCGTACACGCTTCAGGCGGATCGGCCATGCTGCGCGCCGCGGTTGAGGAAGCGCAAAAAGCTCCCAATCCTCCCCTGATTCTGGCTGTCACCGCCCTGACCAGCCTTTCAGACGACGATGTGGCGCAACTTGGCGTTGGGCAAAAAACGGAACAGTGGGTGGAAACGCTTGCCGCTATTGCCCACGGCGCGGGCGTAAGAGGCATTGTCGCGTCCAGCAGGGAACTTCCCATGCTGCGCAAAAAATTCGGAGATGAAATAAGGCTGGTGATTCCGGGAATACGCCCCGCTGGCGCGGCGACGCAGGATCAATCCCGTACGGCTGCGCCCGGCGAAGCCATACGTTCAGGAGCGGGCTATATTGTAGTGGGCCGACCGATTTTGCAGGCGGCCGACCCTGCTGCGGCGGCGGACGCCATAGTCGAGGAAATCAGAAACGCGGATGTAATGGCAGACTCCGAAAAGCCCTAAATCAAGGCTTGCGACCGAGACAAAAGCATGGGCGAATAATTATTCGCCCATGCACATGTGGGAATTAAATCCGCCCGTACATGAGCATTTTGTCGAGGGAGCGTAACGCAGAGTTCGGGGTTTTCGGAGACTGCCTAATGAAAGGTTAAATATGCATAATAATCACAATCACGGTCGAAACCAGTCGCCTAAAGGGATGAGCCACATTCCTAAATTGGATTTGCTGTTTGAAGAAAATATCGAAATATTCAACAATCTGGCGGATGCGGGCAAAGCGCCGGATTTGCGTAATACTAATCTATCATCTCTGGATCTGCGCACGGCCAAGCTGCGGGGGCTGGATTTATCCGGTTGCTACCTCAAAAACGCGGATTTGCGCGGCGTTGATATGACCGGATGCAACCTGCACGGCGCCAGCATGGAAAACGCCAAGATAAGCGGCTGTCTTTTCCCGGAAAATGTCGATTTGTACGAAATCGTACTGTCAGTAGATCGAGGCACGCGCATTCGTGTTTCCAGCTATGACCGTGACATGAAAACGCTGCTGGCCACAGTGCATGACATGCACAAGATGATGGTTAAGCATATTAATGAAAATAAAAAATAAAGTTAATCCGGTATCCGTCGCAAAAAATTTTTCTCTGCGTCCCGCCCGGTCATAATCTGTTTTAATCCACGGCGGTAAGCGGTAACATGATTATTTCTCCGTTTCGTCCGGCAGGTCGCGGTACAAATCGGACAGATGAAGGCTGAAATCCAGCGCGGCAAGATTAACAACACCGTCCATGCCGCGCGCTTCGGTAAGCCGCCATTCGTTTTCTCCGGCGCGGGTATAATATTCAACGAACGGCCCGGCCTGACTCAGAAAAAGCACGGCGGCAAGACCGGGTATAAGGCGATACGCGGCGAATTTCCGCCCGCGGTCATAGGCTTCCGTCGATGGCGAAAGAATTTCGGCAATCAGAACCGGTGCTTCCTTCCATTGCCGTCGACCACGGTCGGCCTCGTCGCAACTTACCATTATGTCCGGGTAAAACACCGTTTCGTCTTCCGCAATTTTTAGCTTCATATCGCTCATAAACACTCTGCAACGGCGGCCTTCCAGCCGCGCGCGCAATGCAATAGCCATGTTAAGGCTGATCGTATTATGAATGTCCGTACCGCCCGACATTGCGAAACATTCGCCGTCGACAAGCTCCCAGCGTTCGGACTGTTCCGTTTCCCAGGCAATAAATTCTTCAGCGGTCAGGTGCGGTTTTTCAGCAGGCAATCCCACAATATTCTCCTTATTTGTCAGGGGCGGTTCGCGAACCGCCCAAACACGTTACGGTACAACCGCCCGGGGCAGAGGCACCCTAAAAATAAATATCGCGCTTGCCGGAATCTATTTCACCGATGGCCCGCGTCATTCGCTCTTTAAGGCCCGCGTCGGAAACTCCGGCGACAAGCTCGCTGATCAGCCGCGCTCCGGCGGCTTTTGTCGCCGGAGACGCGAAATCGTTCAGATATTCTTCAAATGTGAAGACAGCGTTCGGCATACAGTATTGCTTAATCAGGCCGGGCTTGGCCAGTTCCATAAAGTCGGCTCCGACGCGCCCCATGCGGTAACAGCCCGTACAAAAAGACGGAATGTACCCCTTTTCAACAATTGATTTTATGACCTCATCGAGGTTTCGGTGGTCGCCCAGCGCGAACTGGCTGCCGCTCGCCGTGCCCTCGTCGCCGTAAGCGCCGGGGTTTGTGCGCGAACCGGCCGAAATCTGACTGACTCCGTAATTGAAAAGCTCCGTTCGCATTTCCTCATTTTCGCGCGTGCTCAGAATTATGCCGGTGTACGGCAGGGCGATTCGGACAATGGCGATGATTTTTTTAAAATCTTCGTCGCCGACCGGATGCGGGACGCGTTCGGTAAGCGGCGCGTTTTCGGCAGGTTCGATACGCGGGAAACTCACCGTATGCGGCCCGCACCCGAACAGGGTTTCAAGATGCGCCGCGTGCTCCATAATCGCAAGAATTTCAAACCTGTAATCGGAAAGACCGAAAAGCACGCCGACGCCTACGTCGTTGATTCCTCCCTCCATGGCGCGGTCCATCACCGTCACGCGATATTCGTAATCCGCTTTCGGCGTTCCGGGAGGGTGATATTTTTTGTACATGACCGGATCGTAGGTTTCCTGAAAACAGACGTATGTGCCTATTTTTTCCGCCTTGAGTTTCGCAAAATCGGAAACCTCCATAGGCGCGAGTTCCAGGTTGATTCGACGGATGTAATCCTTGCCTTCACGGGCGCGATAAGAAGTCCGAATCGCCTCGCATATGTAATCGGCGTCGTTTTGCGCGGTTTCGCCGCAGATAAGAAGTATGCGTTTGTGCCCCTCGCCGAGAAGTATGCGCACTTCGCGTTCAATCTCCGGCATGGTAAGAATCCTGCGTTTCAAGGTCGTGTTGCTCTTTCGGAACGCGCAATAGGCGCAGTTGTTGTCGCAGACGTTGCCTGTGTAGATCGGCGCGAACAGTACGAGCCGCTTGCCGTAAATTTCATCTTTCACATAACTGGCGCAATCCATGATTTTACGTATCCGCACAGGGTCTTCGACGATAAGCAGAGACGCGACATCGTCAAGCGGCAACCCCTTTAGCTGAAAAGCCCGGTTGAGAATTTCGTCAAGTTCGCCATCCGTCGGCGCGCGCCTGTCCAGCAACTCATGGATACGGTCGCGGTCTATAAATCCTTTGTTTTTTTCATGCTTCTGTGTCGTGGTCATATTTGGTTGGCTAATTAGAGCGGAAATTTCCGAATTTAAGTTCAACGCCGAAATCTTTTTCGCGGAGCTTCTGCATGACTCCCTGCAGGTCGTCGCGCGATGGCGAAGAAATGCGCAGTTGTTCTCCCTGTATTTCGGACTGAACTTTTTTCAGTTTAAGGTCTTTGATGTATTTCACGATTTCGCGCGAGGTCTCCGTCGGAATGCCCTGCTGGAGGCTGATTTCCTCCACGACTGATCCGCCCGCCGCCGATTGGGCTTTTCCGCGCTGAAGATTTTTCAACGGCACCTGTCGGCGCACCATTTTTTCCGATACGACATCCCAGACCGATTTCAAGGTAAATTCGTCGGGAACGCGCAAAATCAGCTTGTTATCGCCCTTCCGGAACTCTATCTCTATTTTCAGCCCCTTGAAATCGTATCTCTGGTGGATCTCTTTCAATGCCTGATTAATCGCGTTGTCCACTTCCTGCAAATCGCAACCGGTTGTAACGTCAAATGACTGTGATGCCGCCATTACACACTCCTTATTTCGATGAGGTAATCGCAAAAATCCTGTATGTTGGCCGCCGGATGGCGGCCAACATACAGGATTTTTGCGATTACCTCTCATTTAATCCGTTTCAATTCTTCTAGCGCTTCGCCCAGTCTTTTGAGCTCCTCGCCGTAACGCGCCCAGTTTCCTTCGCGCTGCGCGGCCACGGCGCGGTTGTAGGCGTCGCTCGCCCTTTCAATCAGCCGCGAAGCTTCCATTGATTCAATTGATTCAATCGCGGACATTGCGGGATCCGCCGCCAAAGCCGCCGGTTCAAACGAAACCGGCGCGGTGATCCTATCAGGCAGATTAAAGTCATGCTGGAAAATTTTCGCTATTGATTCCTCAAGCGTTTCTTCCATAGCTATTCTGTTTTCGTAAGCCACGATAACGCGCTTCAGTTCGGGAATCTTGCCGCTTTCCGCGCGCAGATACAAAGGCCGGATATAGAGCAGCGCCTCTTCAATCGGGATAATCAGGAGGTTCCCCTCGATCACCTGCGATCCGCGCTGATCCCACAATGTTCTCTGCCTCGCGATTTCCGTATCCTGGCTTATGCGGGCGATTATCTGCCTCGGCCCGTAAATAAGCTGCTGTTTTGGAAAACGATAAACGACAAGCCGCCCGTAATGTTCGCCGTCGCTTCGCGCCACCATCCAGGCGGATAGATTGTCCTTTCGCCCCGGCGTAAACGGCAGCATCAGAATAAACTCTTCGGTTTCTTCCTGCGGCAGCCGCATGATCGTGTAATAAGGCGACATCGGCCTGTCAATACCGGCGGAAATGATGGATGGAATCTGCCAGATATCTTCCTTGTTGTAGAAAATCTGCGGCGAAGTCATGTGATAGATGGAATAAATATGGGTCTGCACATGGAATATGTCTTCCGGATAGCGCAGATGAAGCCGCAGATCACCGGAAATGTCGTCTATTGGACGGAAAATGCCGGGAAATATATTCTGATAAACCTGGATAACAGGATCGCCGGGATCGGCGATATACATGTCAACCTCGCCATTGTACGCGTCCATGACCATCTTCACGGAATTGCGCATATAATTTCCTACTCCGATGGTCGTTGTAGAGTATGGATAGCGGTTCGACCGGGTATAGGCGTCCTGTATCCAGTACAGTTTCCCTTCGGAAACAACCATGTACGGGTCTCTGTCGAGCATCAAAAACGGGGCAAGGCGCGAGAAACGTTCGCGCGCGCTCCTGAAATACATGAAACGGCTTTCGGGCGTAACCAGCGGCGAAAGCAGTATGTTCACATCGCGAAAATATAAAGAAAACAGCATCTTTCGGAAAAATGACCTGACCGGAACGCCGCCCGTGCCGGCATATTTGGTGTATACATTTTCCTCCCCCGATGGATAATCAAATTCCATCTGCCCTGTGTTGACCGCGACGTAGCCGGTAGTCAATTCTCCGAAATAGATTTCAGGCCGGGTGACATTAAAAATCGGATATTCGGAAACAGGCGGAATGTTTTGAACATGCAGCACGGGCAGCCCTTCCGAAGTCATGCGGTTCACGGGGCCTATAGCGACGCCGTAGCCGTGCGTGTAGCTCAGGTGTTCGTTTATCCAGTTCCTTTCGGGAAGGCTGGCGGAATTAAGCTCGCGGGCGGAAAGCATGGTCTGTTTAAGTTCGCCGTTAAACCGGTACCTGTCATTATCCACGGAAACGAAATCGTAATATGTCCGAATCTCCTGAATCTGTTTGAGCGCGTCAAGCAGCGGCTCGTGATCCCAGAGGCGGATGCTGTGAATCGTCGTGGCGTTGCGTTCGATGTCGTCCGGCGTCAGCGCCATGTCGCCGGAAAGATCGCGTTCCTCCACTTTATCAAGCCCGTAGGCTTTGAGCGTCGCCCTGATGTTGTGCAGGATTTGCGGGCTTTCCCTGTCGAGTTCGTTGGGATCCACGATGAATTTTTGAATCACGGAAGGATATATGCCGCCGAGAAAAGCCACGGCAAGATAGAGCGCGACCGCCGCCATGCCCATGCGCAGACGCCGGGAAAAGGCGCTGACCAGCCAGAGAATCGCAGCCACGATGGAGGCGGCAACAAGCAGCGTCAGCATCGGTATGCGGGCGTGAATGTCGGCATAGCCCGCGCCATAGAAAATATCATAAGCGCCAAATAGAAGTTCATAGCGGCTCAAATACGCGCTGAATGCCAGAAGAATAAAAATCATCGCCGCCAGCAGGGAAATATGAACGGCTGGCCGTCTGCTGCCGCCGACTTCTACCTTGCGCCAGGACAATATGCCCTTGAAGTAATAAAGCGCGACGACGCCGACGAGGGCAGCAACGCACAACCCCAGGCTAAGGTAGACGACATCGCGCCAGAGCGGAAGCGAGAAAAAGTAAAAAGAAATATCTTTTCCGAAAATCGGATCGGCTTCGTTGAAATCAACGCCATGCAGCCAGCGCCATACTTTTTCCCATTGGGAAGACTGGCCGGTTCCGATTATGAACCCTATAGCCGCGGCGACGATGCCAACGCCGCGCCGCACGGTATCCGGCTGTATTTTCATCATGGTAATCTGCCCCGTCGGCGTCGGAATGCCTATTTCAATGAGCCCCGGCCCGCTGTTGGCGAAGAGAAAATTGATATACAGGAACAAAAAACTTATAAAAAGCGCTATCGCGCCAAGCGTGCCCTTGGCGTAAAGAATCGTCATAAAAACGGTCGTTTTTCCAAGCTCGTCAAACCACAGGTAGTCGAAATACAGGTCTACGAAAAAAGACAATCCGCCCAGCATTACAAAAAGAACGGCAAGAGTAATCATCAATGGCACATTTTTTCGCATAATATTTACACTCGTAAAAATAAAATCATCATAGAGGGTCTTGCAAAACCTCAGAAATTGCCGATAACGCCGGAGGCGTTTTTTGATTGCCGTACTCAGAGCGGCGCTAACGATTAACCCGGAGCATCAACAAGCCATCTGATGCGGCATAGTATACAACAAAGTTTATTTCCGCGCCTGGAAAAAGAACCGCGCCGCTCGCGTCTTTCTATTGTACGCCGGCGGGGGACGGCCGCGCTTTAGCGTACCCATGTCTTGCGCGGATGAAATATCCGGGTTATGTTTCAAAGTACGCAACAATCAGGAGAGATTTGGAAATGTCTGCGCATACCGTAATCATCGGCGTTATTCCCGCCCGGCTTAACTCGCAGAGGCTTGCGGGGAAGGTGCTGCTTCCCATAGGCGGCCGGCCGATGATTCACTGGGTTTATGAACGGGCGCGGAAGTCTCCCTTGCTCGACGAACTCCTGGTCGCCACAGACAGCCCTGAAGTTTACGAATACTGCGGCGGCGCGGGAATTCCGGTTATGCTGACGCGGGAACATCCTTCGGGCAGCGACCGGCTTTACGAAGTCGTTGAAAGAACCAGGGGAAGCTTCTACGTTAATATTCAGGGAGACGAACCGACCGTATCGGCGGAACACATTGATCTTCTGCTGCGCCCGCTGCTTGACGGCAAAGCCGAAGTCTCAACGCTGAAAACCGCCATCGATAAGACCGCCGCGCAAAATCCGAACTGCGTAAAAGTGGTTACGGACGCCGCTGACCGCGCTCTTTATTTTTCACGATATCCGGTTCCGTTCGACCGGGACGGCACGGATAAGATTTCTTATTACAAACACATCGGGCTTTACGGTTATACGCGCGCGGCGCTGGAGCTTTTTCACCGTCTGCCGCAGTCGCCGTTGGAACTGGCGGAAAAACTCGAACAACTGCGTTTTCTTGAAAACGATGTAAATATCGCGGTAATGGAAACGCCGCATGACACCATCGGCGTCGATACGGAAGAAGACCTTGAAAAAGCCCGCGCTTACCTGCAATAACGCAATGTATTTGCTATATAGCCTTTTGCTGATTATATGGGGATTTGCGCTGCTTCCGGTCTTTTTATACAAGGCATGGCGGCAGGGCAAACGTCTGCCGGGCATGCGTCAGCGCTTTGGCCGCATGCCGGAAAATTTACGAGCCAATCCCGGTGAAAAACGCGCCGTTGTGTGGTTTCACTCCTGCTCGGTCGGGGAAACCCTGAGTCTTGAACCGCTGACGCGCGCCATGCGCCAAAGGCTGCCGGATGCCCGGTTTCTTTTTTCGACAGTCACGCAGACAGGACATGAAATAGCCGTTCGCGGTTTCGGCGGGGAAAATGTCTTTTACTTCCCGATCGATTTCACTTTCGTTATAAGGCGCGTGCTTGACTGGATTCAGCCTTCCATGATTGTAATCATAGACACGGAAATATGGCCGAATCTTTTGCGGCACGCGCGGTCACGCGGCATTCCGGTCGCGCTCGCAAACGGCCGAATTTCGCCAGGGTCTTTCAGATACTACCGGCTGGCGCGTCCGGCGCTGCGCCGCGTATTTAAAAATTACGCGGCGCTGATGATGCAGTCGGAAGAAGACGCGCGGCGTATCGAGGCGATCGGCGCTCCGCCGGAAATAATTTCCACGCCGGGAAACATGAAATTTGACCGTGGCCTTTCACAAAAAGAATCGCGTGAAGAGCTTCGCCGTGATATTGCCGAAAATTTCCTCCGCGATATTGAGACTGAAGGCGCCTTCCTGATTATCGCGGGCAGTACGCATCCGGGCGAAGAACAAGTTCTTTTTGAAGTATTGCACAAAATCAGGACCGCGCCAGATCTGGCGAAAACCCGGCTTCTCGTTGCGCCGCGTCATCCGGAACGGTTTGACGAAGTCGCCGAAGCGGCCGTGGCGGCCGGTTTCGCGGTTCAAAGGCGTTCGCGGCCGGACGAAGAAAACAAATCCGCACCGGTTCTTCTGCTCGATACTCTGGGAGAGCTGTCGGAAGTATATTGTTTCGCCGACATTGTTTTTGTGGGCGGAACGCTTAACCGGCATGGCGGCCACAGCATTCTTGAACCCGCCGCGTTTTCAAAGGCTGTCGTCGTCGGCCCTTCCATGGAGAATTTTCGGGCTATCCGGAATGAATTTATAGCTCGCGGCGCGCTACGGCAGATCACGGCGACTGAAGATGACCGGTCATCGCAAAAGGAACAGTTGTTGGACGCTTTCATGGAATTGCTTCAAAATGCCGAAGAGCGCGAATCGTTGGGACGCGCCGCGCTGGCCGTTATTGAAAAAAATCGCGGCGCGGCGGACAGGATAGCCGACATGCTGGCCCGGATATTTTTATAGGGAAATGCTGATTAATTGTCTGAGCGGGATGAAGCGCAAGGCGCACGGAGCGCAGGAACCTCGATATATAGAAATATGTTGAGGTTACGAGCACCGCGCAATGTGTAGGGGCGTAGCGTGCTACGCCCTTTACGCTCAGGCAATTAATCAGCGTTTCCATAGAAGTGTATATTGAAAATGAATAAATATTACATAGTTACGAGCCTGATGGCTTTAATATTATCTCCAATCGCGGCAAGTATCGGGGGTATTGGCGGCGCTACACTTATTGACTCTGTGCCTATTGG
>Ga0082212_10005511_pt1 | contig 17228 bp, 13 predicted proteins | sample TergutNt197P3_FD_71548 | JGI IMG/M metagenome (GOLD analysis project Ga0082212, IMG submission 71548) | Neocapritermes taracua P3 segment gut microbial communities from Petit-Saut dam, French Guiana - Nt197 P3 | ecosystem: Host-associated > Arthropoda: Insects > Digestive system > Gut ... | reverse complement strand
ACCAGACAGACAAGATGGCAAGGGCGATTAAGGCACACAGGAGGCGAATTAAGACAATGAAGCGACGCAACACATTTTATATTGCATTAGTGCTGTTAGTATTGCTCACAGCTGCGATGCCAAGCTGCAGCTCTGCCCCCGAGCTGAAAGACGGCAGGGTAAGCATTGTCTGCACGACTTTCCCGCAGTTCGACTGGACTCGCCAGATACTTGGCAACCAAGTGGGAAACGTCGACTTGACTTTTCTTCTGAGCAACAACATAGACCTGCACAATTACCAGCCTTCGGTGGACGACATGGTTAAAATCTCTTCCTGCGACCTGTTCATCTACGTGGGTGGTGAATCCGACAAATGGGCTGCAGACGCGATTCGGGAAGTTGCCAACCCGGGCATGGCTGCAATCAGCCTGCTGGACAGGCTTGGAGCGGCTGCAAAGCTGGAAGAAAATGCTGAAGGGATGGAAGATGATGAAGACGAGGAAGAAGCAGGCTATGACGAGCATGTCTGGCTGTCGCTGAGAAATGCCGCAGTGCTGTGCGGCGCTATCGCTGACGCACTTGTATCACTGGATCCCGGCAATGCGGAGGAATACAGGGGCAACTTGGCGGAATACACTCAGAAACTGATGTCCTTAGACGTGGAATACCAAGCGTTTGTAGACGCGTCTTCTGTCAAGACGCTGCTGTTTGGCGACAGGTTTCCGTTCAGGTACCTCATGGACGATTACGGTTTGAGCTATTACGCCGCTTTCCCTGGCTGCTCTGCGGAAACCGAGGCCAGTTTCAATACTGTGGTGTTCCTTGCGGAAAAAATCGATGAACTGGATCTGGGGATTGTCATGGTAACGGAAAGCGCGGATCAGTCAATCGCAAGAACCATAGTAAGCAACACAAAAAGAAAAGATCAGCAAATACTCGTCTTGGATTCCATGCAATCAACGACGGATGGCGATGTGAGAGACGGGGCGACGTACCTCTCAATAATGAAGGGCAACCTGGATGCGCTAGAGAAAGCGCTGGAATAAAAGGAGGAGTCAAATGGCACAGCTGACATGCATGGATATTTCGCTGGGATATGAGGGGCACAAGGTGGCTTCCGGAATATCGTTCTCAGTAAACGAGGGCGATTACCTTTGCATAGTCGGTGACAACGGTTCTGGCAAAACCACGCTGATGAAGGTTATGCTGGGGTTGACGGCACCTGCATCAGGCCAAGTATTGTTGGGGGACGGATTGACGGATAGCGAGATTGGCTACCTTCCACAGCAGACAGAGGTTCAAAAGGACTTTCCTGCGTCGGTAAGGGAGGTTGTCCGTTCCGGGTGCCTCAATCGTTGCGGTTTGCGCCCGTATTACAGCAAAGCTGAAAAAAGGATGGCAGACGAAAACATGGAAAGGCTGGGGCTTGCGCCGCTTGCGAAACGTTGTTACAGGGAACTGTCAGGAGGGCAGCAGCAGAGGGCGCTTCTTGCTCGGGCTCTTTGCGCAACGAGGAAAATCATCTTGCTGGACGAACCGGCGGCAGGGCTCGATCCGAAAGTGGTTCTTGAAATGTACGCACTGGTAGGGGCACTGAATGAAAGCGGCATCACCGTCGTCATGATTTCCCACGACATCGCAGCCGCCGCAAAATACGCAACCCATATCCTGCACATTGGAAACGGGTCGCTGCTGTTTTTTGGCACCAAAGCTAGTTACTTAGAAAGCAAGGCTGGCAGCATTTACGCAGGGCATGAGGGGGTGCAGGCATGATAGAAATTATAGACAAGCTGGTATTGTATTTTCAGTATCCATTCGTACGCTACGCAGTGATCGTCGGTGTACTGATATCGCTCTGCTCTTCGCTGCTCGGCGTGACGCTGGTATTAAAGAGATATTCATTCATTGGGCATGGGTTGTCGCACGTAGCTTTCGGCACAATGGCTGTAGCGACGGCGATGAAACTGACAAGCAGGCTGCTCCTGGTTTTGCCGGTCACGGCTATTTGTGCCGTCCTTCTGCTCCGCTCAGGGCAGAACGCCAAAGTCAAGGGCGACGCAGCCATCGCCATGGTTTCCGTCGGTGCACTGGCCATTGGATACCTTATCATGAACCTGTATGCCAAATCATCCAACATTTCTGCGGATGTTTGCTCTACGTTGTTCGGATCCACGTCGATATTGACGCTGACAAAAACGGAGGTGTGGGCCTGCATAGTTATGTCAATAATAGTGATTGCCGTGTTCCTGCTGTTTTACAACAAGATTTTTTCAGTTACCTTTGACGAGGATTTTGCTGCAGCCACAGGGACACGGGCAAAGCTCTACAATTTAATTTTTGCCTTGGTGCTGGCGGTCATCGTAGTGCTGGCAATGAACCTAGTCGGTGCGCTGCTGATATCAGCCCTTGTGGTGTTCCCTGCGATTTCTGCCATGAGGGTCTACAAAAGCTTCAAGTCAGTGACGATATGCTCAGTGATCGTGTCCGTTGCATGTGCCTCCTTGGGGATTCTCCTTTCCATCCTGGCAGGTACGCCGGTAGGTTCTACTATTGTGGCAGTGGACATTGCAGGGTTTCTTGTGTTTTATGCAATCAACGTTATCATGACAAGGGGGAGTGTGAAATGAAAAAACGCCTGTGTGTGCTGCTGGCATTGTGCTTGATATGTGCACTGGCTGCAGGTTGCGCGGATCAGGGCGCAGCAGAGGCTGCAAATACTACCAGCGCTGAAAATGCTGCAAGCGCTGGCCGCGTTGAAAAAGTCGATATAGACTTGACTCAGATGAGCAGCACAATGGTGTATGGCGAAGTCTACAGCATAATGGCGTGCCCGGACGATTATTTGGGCAAGACGATAAAGGCGAAGGGGCCTTACTCCGCGCAGTACTACGATGTGACTGACAAGTATTACCACTACCTTGTTGTCGCGGATTCGACCGCCTGCTGCTCACAAGGGATTGAATTCGTTTGGAACGGCGACCACAACTACCCGGAGGACTATCCGGAGGAAGAGGAAGAAATAGAAATCACAGGCGTATTTGGCAGCTACGACGAGCTGGACAGGACGTACTACTACCTGTCGGTTGAAATTTTACAGCGGAGTCACTTGACATGAAGCCAGAAAAACTGTATTCTTAATACATGGATTTGACGAACTTGGTCAACTTGACATCAGCGTAACGGTTCCTGCAGGCATACTGCTGGAATTAGTGTTTTTTGAAAGGAAGTGATGTTAGCAGAGCTGCCCGCTCAGGACACAGGGCCGCTTAACCACGTTGGGCGCATGCAACGAGGCTGAAAACAGAGAACCACAACTCCATAAAAAAAGAGGCAAATTGTTGTAATTATTGACATAAGTTACAAAAACAGGAGGTATCTCAATGAAAAAAACTGGAAGAATTGCTATTGCTTTAGTATTGGCGCTGTGCATGGCGCTGCCCACGTTCTTTGCGATGGCAAACGACGAAGAGATTATTGTAAAGGTTCCGATAGTGGAAGTCCAAGTTGATGATCTTGATGCGGCAAACGCTTTGATTGGCGACGGGCTTGACGTGCTCCGTGTCGACGAGGACGGAGGGGCTTTTATTCTATCGATTATGGTCCATGACTATGAGAGGGACTATTTCGCAGCAAACGGCATTGACTACACCGTCGTGTTGGAAGACGCTGTGTACCGCGGCGACTTGTTCGGCTATCAGATGAAAGGCGGCGTCGCAAGGGCGGCAGCAGAGCCGATACCGGGCTACCCGCACAACCAGCGGCAGAACGGCTTGCCGTGCGACCCGACTGCGGTCTTCAACCCCACAAACGTACTCATGGACGACAAATACGGTTTCCCTGTGCGCCTCGGCTACAGGTCAGCAACTGAGTTTTACGCAGAAATGAACTATTTGGCAAATGAATACCCGGAAGTTGTAAAATTGCACGTAATGGGCAAGACTTACGAAGGCAAGCCGCTGATAGCGCTGGAAATCTGCAACAGCCCCGGCATCAGCGATGGCAGGCCAGAATCGATACATTTTGGAGGGAACCACGCTAGGGAATGGCCAGGCACCGAGTACTGCATGAACTTGGCATGGCACCTGATAACGCAATACGGCAAAAACGAACAGATTACTAATATTCTCGACACCACAAAAGTATGGCTGTTGCCGCTATCGAACCCGGACGGCCAGCATTACGACATGACTGGGAACACACCAGGGACTTGGCGCCAGAACAGGGCACCGGTGGCATGGAACGCACAAGGCGCTCCAACGACATACGGCGTCGACCTGAACAGGAACTACGCATACGACTGGGGCAGCAACCAAGGCTCATCCGGATCCCCTGGCCAAACCTATAGGGGTGCGGAGCCTTTCAGCGAATTTGAGACCCAAGCTATCAGGGAAGTGCTGACCAGCAATCATATCATGACATCCATATCCGGGCACACTTGGGGAGAGCTGATACAATACCCGTGGTCTTACGACCTATCGGCAGCCCATGCCGACCTAATCGAGCTGGGAGCAGACTTGTCAAAAATCTGCCTATATGCAGACCAGCCGAGCAGTGCCATGTACTACAGCAACGGCGGGGACTGCGACTATTCCTTTGCAACGATGGGAACGCTGTCCTTTACGTTTGAGCATGGTTCACATGGTTTCATCCGTGCGTACATGGGCGAAGATTTTTACGGTTTGTACGGGGCGCTGGCGCCGTACAACGATTTCAACGGCTCCCAGCGAAGGATACCGCTGACATACAGGTACAACAACGACGCCGTTGCTTTCGGCCCGCCTGCAGCAGACCTCACTGCGGAGGTAGTCTTCATTGACGGCACCAACTTCAACGCAGGCTTCGCTGACTCCAGCAGGTTTGCCACTGTGGCAAAAGTCCAGGCGCTGGGTGAGAGATTGAACGGCAAGATACTGATGACCAACAGAGCCGAAGGCGGCAACGCAGGCGGCAACAACGCCGCTGCCCAGACAGCCAATGCTGCTGTCGTAAGGGCGGCGCAGAGCCTCGGGGCTGTTGCGGTGATCCTTTGCGGGAACACCCCCACAGGCACGACGAGCAACGACGTGAACACCGACTACTACACCGGGACAAGCTACTCGTCGCCGTCAAACCTCATCGGGACCGGCACGGCCGTGGCTGACATCCACATCCCGGTAGCGGGCACGCTTAAAGTAATGTGCAGGGAGTACTTCAATCACGTGAATGCCGGCGGCGTTAACACGCTGACGCTTACCAGCACTCCTCAGCCGGGCGGCGGTTCAATCTACTACCACTGGGAAAAGCTCGTTGGTGCGTTCCTTTACAACATTGAAGCTGCCCATAAATACGCATCCCATGTGAAGGGCACGGTGAAGGACGGCAACGGCGGATTGATCCCTGAAGCCACCCTCGACCTCGCGATCGACCTCAAGAGCAGGCTCTGGCAGTCTGGTGACAACGCCACCAAGACTCAACCAAGGCCGGAAAGCCCTCACATTGACAAGAAAAACACCCATATGGACGTGACGGGCGGATACTTTGATTGGTCTGTTACGCCGTCCGCACAGCCGCATTTCACAAACGATGGCTACGCCATTACGGCAAAGGCCAACGGTAAATACAACGATTCCAAGAACGTAGTCGTAGCAGAACGCAAGATAACAGTTGACAACGTGAACTTCACATTGCCGACCGCCATTTCGAGCGCATTCGACTTCGGCAAGGCATGGGGCCCTGTGGGCACCGTGACAGTTCCGTTCTCGACCCACAATTTGGACGGCACCGTTGGCGTCATCGACGGCGCGGCTGTTACCGCAACCGTAGGCGGCCTGCCAGTCACTGTCAATTCCCTTGGCGGCGGCAACTACACGGCCTCCTTTGACCCAGCCGGCCTGAACTTGGGCGTGGACAGCGCCGAAATCGTCATTGATTTCGACGGCGGCGCGGACCACTCCGCGTTTGCTGCTGACATCGAGTTTGCCTGCGTCTACGTGGATCTTTCGGCAGAGAACGTGACCTACGTAAATGACGACGCATGCTTCACAGTGTCGCTCCGCGATGCCGTGGACGTGCTGGCGGTGGAGCTGGAATTCACCATCGATGGCAGCATGCTAGCCGGCAAGGGCCTAGAGGGCCTTAACGGCTTTGACAACATGAACAACGTACTATGGATTTACGCCGGCGACAACCTCTGGAAGGGCACAGTAACGCTGGATCTTCCGTCGGGTTCGTCAACCGGCTTGACTGACGCCGGCCCTGTTGACGTCGCGGTGTTCGCTTACACAGCCAAGGGCTACGGCAACGCTGCCATGACGCTGACCGGCGCAAGGGCGGTCGGGCTGTTCGGCGACACCACCAGGTACTTGACGACAGCAATCGGCGATGGCGCGGCGACCACGATAATAGCAAGGTCGAAATACGACCTGAACAGGGACGGCGTTGTTGACGCCTTAGATTTGGGCATCATGCTACTGTACTGCGGCTTTGACGCAGACAGCCCGGACTGGGATGCTTTGATCAAGGTGAACGACGCGTGGGGCAACCCGGTAGCGGCAAGCATGTGCGACGTTAATGGAGACGGCCTTATTGACATGCTCGACTTGCTCGACCTATTCATTCATTACACTAAGTAGCGCAAGACAACTAAAAAGCCCGGAAAGCACGCATAAGCTTCCCGGGCTTTTTTCACCCTACAAGCCGCCACCTGCCATCTGCCAAACACAAGCTGCTAACCCGCAACCAATTATGGTTGCGGACGCAGGCTGTCGTGTGGTATAATGATGAAAACCATATTAAATTTGCAAGGTTAAACGATGGAGAAAACATATACAGAACATGAGAAACAAGCGTTGAAGGACAAAACCGACTTTCTGTCGCGCATGAGTCATGAGCTCTTTACCCCACTGAACGCAATAATCAACATGTCCCATATTGCATCTGCGACAAGCGACATGGCTAAAATGAAATCGTGCATATCAACAATACATGACGCATCGACTCAAATGCTAAGCATTATCAACAACGTGCTGGACATATCAAGGCTTGAGATGGGGCGGGTGAGCTTGGTAAAGCTGCCCTTCGAACTTGAGAGGGCGCTTGCGGAAGCGGTCAATATCGTTGTACCAAAAGCTGTTGAGAAAGACCAAGCGCTGCTGTTCGAGATTGGAGAAGGAGTACCACCGAAGCTTCGAGGAGATGAATTCCACCTTTCTCAGTTAATAATAAACTTGCTAAAAAATGCCATTAAATTCAACGAGAAAAATGGTAAAATTGAAGTGAAGGTCAAGGCCACGGGGCATACGGCAGACAAAGCGGTTCTTGAGTTCTGCATCGCCTGCACGGGTACCAGCATGCAGAGGGAAAACAGGGAACAGCTTGAAGGCGCGTTCAAGCAGCTCAACAGCGACGGGTACCTTCATTACGGCGAAATCGAACTGAGCCTCGTCATATGCAAAAAAATAGCCGAAATGATGGGAGGCAGCCTCTGGATGGGCAATGCTGAAGGCGCCGGATGCACTTTGAGCTTTAATGTCCTGATGGACGTGTTCAAGCAAGGCGGCAAGGAAGCGTCGCATTTTACAACCGAAACGGGGGAATTCAGGGTGCTGTTCGTAGATTACAGCATTGAATCCCGACAATATTTTCAGGGCTTGATGAACAAACACGGCATTGATTCAGTATGCGCTGAAGACGGCGAAAGCGCAATAAAGCTTGCACTTGAAGCAAAAGGCGAAGGCAAGCCTTTTTCCGCTGTTTTCATAGACTACCACATGCCAAGTTTGAGCGGCGTCGAAACCGCTAAGCACATAAGGAAAATGTCAAAAGACAGCACGGTAGTCATTTCCGTCCCGATATCGGAATGGGCATTGGTTGAAGAAATAGTTCACACTGGCGGATTCAGAGAGTTCTTGCCCAAACCGTTCGTAGATTCCCAAATAATGGATATTTTGAGTAGAATTGCTGCACAGAACGGCAAACAGAGCCAAATGCGCACGGAAAACGGCGCAGAAGGGCAAGGGAACGGGCAAGGGGGAGAGCATGGGCAGGCGAGGGAACAGGAGGAAGAACAAACTACCGTTTACGAAAAGTACCTGCCATACATCGACGTTTGCAAAGGCCTTGCGAACATCGGCGGCAACAAAAAACTTTTCGCAACAATGCTCGGAAGCTTTATGAACGGGACCGTATACGCTGAATTGAAAAAATCCACAGAAGAAAACGATGGGTTGAGCATTCAGCGCAATTACAGCGCTCTGATCAATGTTGCTCAGAATCTGTCCTTGACATGGCTGTACAGGACGCTCATACGGCTTGAAAGGCTGATGAGAAGCAAAAAAGTCAACTTTAGAGAAGACATTTTGCCTCAAACTGATGAAGCAATAGCGGAAACGAACAAAAAAATAATTGAACTTTTGTCTGAATGGGAATAGGAGGATACAACATTGAGCAGTGCAAAAGCCAGGGACATTATTTTGATCGTCGACGACATCGAAACCAACAGGGCAATCCTCGAGGAGATACTAAAGGACAAATATGAGACGGTGTCTGCTGAGAACGGCATGGTTGCGATGTCTCTCATGCTTTCGGGGTCTGTGCGTCCGTCAATCGTCCTTCTAGACATTATGATGCCTGAAATGGACGGCTACGAAGTTTTGGAAATGATGAAAAACAACGTCTTGACGGAGCGGGTCCCTGTTGTTTTCATTACTGCTGCCGACGCGGAGTCAAATGAGACAAAAGGGCTTGGGCGCGGCGCGGTGGACTACATTTCAAAGCCATTCAACCCAGAAATAGTCCTAGCCAGGGTTGCGACGCACTTGAGGCTGCACCATTACAGCGAGAGGCTGGAACTGATGGTTCAGGAAAAGGTCGAAGAGCTTGTCCGCTCAAAGGAAAAAATGCTCGAGACCATGGCAAACATCATAGAATGCAGGAACCTTGAGTCTGGGAACCATGTAAAGCGGACAAAGGAGCTGATGCGGATTTTGGCTGAGTGCTTGAACGAAAACCCCTCGATGGAGCGGTGCATTACGGAAGCGGAGGTCGACATCATGGCAAAGTCCGCGCCGTTGCACGACATCGGCAAGATATCCATATCAGATACCGTGCTGCTCAAGCCAGGCAGGCTGACGATGGAAGAGTTTGAGGTGATGAAGACCCATACGACGCTTGGGGGCGCAATGATCAAGCTGATGATATTCGACAACGAGGGGGGCGACGAGGCTGATGACAAGTATCTTGAATGCTGCTACGACATAGCAATGTTCCACCACGAACGATGGGACGGCAAGGGCTATCCGAGTGGCATTTCCGGGGAAGACATACCGTTGCCAGCTAGGCTGCTTTCACTGGTCGACGTCTATGACGCCTTGGTCAGCGAAAGGGTGTACAAGTCCGCGATACCGCACAGCAAAGCGGTTACGATCATACGCGATGGCGCCGGTACCCAGTTCGACGGAAAAGTAGTTGACGCGTTCCTGCATGTCGAGGACAGGTTTAAGGAATATGCGGAATTCCACAAATAGACAAAAAGTTAAGTATAAGGAAGTTGGCAAAATGTTTAAAAAAAGGGCAATAATAATACCCATATTGATTTCTATCGCTATGATTCTATCAGGAAGTGTCGCTTTTGCCGACGCTGATGCAGGCAGCAGCGCGTATGTCCGGGCAGAACAATTGAATTTGCTCGGATTGCTTAAGGGCGTGGGCAGAGGGGACTACGACATGCTGAGGGAACCGACCCGGGCAGAGAGCGTTGTCATGGTGCTCCGGCTTCTTGGAAAAGAAAAGGAAGCCTTGCAGCAACCGGCAAGCCACCCTTTTTCTGACGTGCCCGAATGGGCAACAAGGCACATCGCCTATGCATATGGAAACGGTCTGGTGAAGGGTGTTTCAGCTAGGCAATTCGACGCCGGCTCGCCGGTGAATTCTGAGCAGTACATTACTTTCCTTCTGCGGGCGCTTAGGTATTCGGACGGCGATGATTTCGCCTACGGCGATTCAAAAATCCTGGCGTCTAAGATTGGGCTGCTCAAGGGATGGATCGACAAGGGGGCTTTTCTGAGGTCTGACATGATTCTTCTGTCGTACAATGCCATGTGCGCAAGCTTGAAAGACGAAAACGTTACTTTGGCAGAGCACCTTATTAAAACAGAGGTGTGCACGGATGCCCAATGGCGCGCAGCATTGTCGCTGGACAGCGATGCTGGTATCCTAGGGCCTGGCTACGAATGGAAGAGCACGGTTTCCATCACGCTTGCGTCGCCCGACGAGTTCTTCAACAGCCTAAAAAATGCACTGGAAACGCTGCCGGACGAAGTGTTGATCTATGTCCCCCCATGGAAAGAGGAAGAATACCTGAACCACATTAGCGCGATCTACGCACATTTGATGGGGTATTCCAACGGGTATCGAGTGGTAGACTACCCCGGATCCGGAAAAATCAGCATGATACCGACATACTCAGAGAGTTTTAAGAGCTTGGCATACCTGCAAAACCCCACTATCCCTGTAAGCGACGAGACAAAAGCACTTGCAATGAGGGGGTTGGATATTTACATGGACAAATTTTCCCATGAGAATTCGGAATACGGGCTCGTCAAGTCGATACACGACTACATTGCGGACTATTTGGTGTACGACATGAGCGGCATGCCTGGGACAATGGACTTTGATGGAGCGCTTAACACAGGGACGGCGACTTGCGGAGGGTATTCTGCGATGTTCCAGTTTTTTGCCGGCATTAGCGGGCTCGAATGCAAAACGGTGTTTGGCTTTGGTGTCAATGCAGCAGGAAAATCCGCAAACCACGCGTGGAACATGGTCAAGGTGGACGGGAACTGGTACAACATCGACGTCACTTGGGACGATCCGGTTACAAATACTGGGGAAAACATAATCAAATACGACTACTTCCTGATCAGCGACGACGAGCTGTCCAAGGGCCACACATGGGACAGGAAGTACTATCCAGAGGCGCCGTATTCGTGGAATTGAATGAAACAGGCGAATAATAACGCTAATTACGCTGAAAACATCTTGACAGGCAACCGGGAAACTGTTAATATATTCATTGTAGCGGTCTGGGACAGCGGTTTTGGCGGCGTAGCTTAGTTGGTGAGAGCGTCCGGTTCATACCCGGAAGGTCGGTGGTTCGAGTCCACTCGCCGCTACCATAACATGGTCCGGTAGTTCAGTTGGTTAGAATGCCAGCCTGTCACGCTGGAGGTCGACGGTTCGAGTCCGTTCCGGATCGCCATTAATGCGGTGGGTATCGTCAAGTGGTCAAGACACAGGGTTGTGGCTCCTGTATGCGTGGGTTCGAATCCCACTATCCACCCCAATTTTTTTTATCGTATGACAGTGGGGTATCGCCAAGCGGTAAGGCAACGGATTCTGATTCCGTCATGCGGAGGTTCGAATCCTCCTACCCTAGCCAGTCCCGGCGACATAGCCAAGTGGTAAGGCAGAGCTCTGCAAAAGCTCCATTCCCCGGTCCGAATCCGGGTGTCGCCTCCAGTGAAAATCTCCCAATGAACGAAATATCAGACATTGGGAGATTTTTTGCGTGTAAATGTTGACATAACAACTCTTGTTGTGATATTATAGTTTGAAGATAAACCATCGGTGGTTTTTCTGTCTAAAAAATTAGGCGGCTATGGGGCTGTGCTGGTATAGGGTGCAATAATAGTATTTATTAATTCATGTATTTACATCAGCGTACAGTATCCTTCGGCGCCTAAAATCTAAAAAAGAAAAGGAGGGATTTCCCATCGAAAAAATAACGGTGGGAAGAAAAGCAATTATGGACGACAAACTTCAAAACCAACGAGGAAACTGGGGATCGAACATTGGGTTCCTGATGGCTGCCGTTGGTTCGGCAGTTGGCCTTGGAAACATTTGGGGCTTCCCGTTCAGGCTTGGTGCCGGCGGGGGTTTCGCTTTCCTGTTGGTCTACTTGGTGCTTGTAGTGTTTGTGGGTTACGTGGTCATGCTGGGAGAGCTGACCATAGGCCGCAAGACGGGCAAGAGCACAGTGCATGCCTATGTGGAGCTGAGTAAGAACTATAAGGCAATCGGTTTCATGGGCATCATTTCAGGCTTCTGCATCTTGGCGTTTTACAGTGTGCTGGGCGGTTATGTCATGAAGTACATGTTCGGCTTCCTGATGGAAATGTTCAGAGGCGACAATTTCGGCGGCATGTCAAGTGGCGACTATTTCGGCAATTTCTTAGGAAGCGTCGGTCAAGGTACGCTCTGGTTCGTGTTGTTCCAAGCCATTACTATTTTAATCGTAATGGGCGGCATCTCAGGCGGCATTGAGAAATTCTGCAAAATAGCGATGCCCGCACTAGTTGTCATGCTCATCATCGTCATCATCAGGAGTGTCACGCTTCCGGGTGCGGCTGAAGGCCTTGCCTTCATGTTCAAGCCGGACTTCTCAAAATTCGCATCGTTTTCAGACTTCATGGGGGTGCTGCGGTCTGCGGCAGGACAGATGTTCTTCTCCCTGTCGTTGGGAATGGGCTGCATGATCACTTATGGTTCCTACCTCTCGAAGAAGGAAAGCCTGCAGTTCAACGCAACTTTCATTCCTATTGCCGATACATGCATAGCATTGCTGGCAGGCATGGCGGTAATGCCTGCGGTTTTCGCCCTCGGTTTCGAACCGGGTGCAGGCCCCGGGCTGCTTTTCGTGACGCTGCACGGCGTTTTCATGAGTATGGGCGGTTTCATCGGGCCGTTCTTTGGGTTCTTCTTCTACCTTTTAGTGACAATCGCTGCAATTACGTCATCCATATCACTGCTTGAGGTATGTGCATCATACGTCATAGACAAGCGCATTATTGAAGGCAAAGAGCCGAACCGCAAGAAGTACACAATAATGATTGGTGCAGCGATATTCGTAGTTGGCCTCCCCATCTCTCTTGACGGGCTGGGCGCTGGCATTATGCCGGCACTGCCCGAGAGCCTGGGCTGGGTGTGGCTGGAGCTGTACGACTTCCTCGCAGAGGGCGTACTGATGCCTCTTGGTGCCCTGTTCATGTCGCTGATTGTCGGTTGGGTGATGAAGCAGAGTTTTGGCGAAGAGGTCAGGCTGGAAGGCAACAAATTTGGTTCAGAAAGCTTTGTAATGATCTGTGCCAAGTATATCACGCCGATAGCGATGACTTTCATACTTGTCACCCAGGTTATGGACTTCTTTGGTATGTAAACCTCGAAAAGCATATTAGAACAATGATAATTACAAGCCGGCGAAATTTTTCGCCGGTTTGTTTTTTCTCTGGGAGTGTGTTAAAATGAATGCCATGAAAAGCACAGTGCTAATTGTAGAAGACGAAAAAGAAATAGCGGATTTGCTTGAGAAGTACCTTGCAAGCGAGGGGTTTGAGGTCCACAAGGCGGGATGCGGGAAAGATGCGATTGATTTTGTGGAGAGGCGCGAGCCGGACATTGCCTTGCTCGACGTCATGCTGCCCGACGTCGACGGGTTTGCTGTGTGCCAGAAGATCAGGGAAAACCACTTCTTCCCCATCATAATGCTGACTGCCCGAGTAGACGACATCGACAAGATATTGGGGCTGACTATCGGCGCTGACGATTACATAGGCAAACCATTCAACCCTCTAGAAGTCGTGGCGAGGGTCAAAACCCAGCTCAGGAGGTACAAGAGGTACAACCGGCCTGGCATCTTGGAAAATGAAGATTGCGCAGAACACGACGTAAACGGGCTTGTGGTCAACAAAGACCGGCATGAATGCGCACTGTACGGCAGGCAGGTCAGTTTGACGCCGATCGAGTTCTCCATTTTGTGGCACCTGTGCGAGAACAGGGGGAACGTCGTTTCCTCGGAAAGTTTGTTTGAAGCGGTTTGGGGCGAAAAATACATGGACAGCAACAACACAGTCATGGCGCATGTTGGGCGGCTCAGGGAGAAGCTGGGCGAGCCGGCGAGGAAGCCTAGATTCATCAAAACTGTGTGGGGGGTCGGGTACAAAATTGAGTAGGATGGGCCGGTTTAAAAGAAAGCTTTCATTTTACATTTTAACGAGGTTCGTCTTTTGGCTCGTTGTGTTTACGGCGTCCTTGGGCATCTGCTTTGTTTTTGCGATCAAGTTTGGCAGGGACCATATTTGGCAGCCGAGTTTTCTGTACGGCATGCTTCATTTCATGTATACCCACACAGGGGAATTCTTCATCATCTGCTGGACGGTCGGCTTCATTCTCATTTTCATCGGTTTTTGGGTCAAGACACTGGGGTACCTGGAAAAAGTCATAAGGGCGGCAGAGGCGCTTTTCCGCTCAGAAAACGAACTTATTGTGCTTCCGGACGTGCTCAAGGAAGTCGAAAACCAGATGAACCAGATCAAATTCAACATAAAAGAGAGCGAGCGGGCGGCAAAAGACGCGGAACAGAGAAAGAACGACCTGATCGTGTATTTGGCGCACGACCTAAAGACGCCGCTCACTTCCGTCATTGGGCACCTCAACCTACTGAAGGACGAAAAGGACATATCTGAAAGCACGAGGGAAAAATACATATCCGTCTCGTTGGAAAAAGCTTGGCGGCTTGAGGAACTGATAGATGAATTCTTTGAGATAACGAGGCACAACCTGCACGAGCTGAGCCTTGACAAAGCCAAGATCAACCTGACGCTTATGCTTGAGCAGATTGTGCATGAATCTAGGCCGATGCTTTCCGAAAAAGGGCTGGCTTGCGAATTGTCGGTTGAGCAGGATGTCATGCTGGAATGCGACGCGAACAAGCTGACGAGGGTGTTTGACAACCTGATGAAAAACGCGGCAAGCTACAGCTTCAAAGGCACGGTTGTCAGGATATCGGGGGAGCGCAGGGATGGCAATGCCGTAATAAGGTTCAGGAACGAAGGCAGCACCGTACCTCCTGAAAAGCTAGACAGGTTGTTTGAGCAGTTCTACAGGGCAGAGGCTGCAAGGGCTACGGGCACGGGGGGTGCAGGCCTTGGGCTTGCCATAGCAAGGGACATCGTACACCTCCATGGCGGGACGATTACTGCGTCCAGTGAAAACGACGTTATAGAATTCACGGTGACCTTGCCTGGCGCAATTTAAGAAATTTGTAAGGGGAAGCAAACAATTTCATAAGAAACTCCGCAGGAAAAACGTATAAAAAGGGTTTTTCATTTTGGTAAGATAGGAACACCGGAATGCGAGGCTTTTTTTCATTTCACTGGGAACGCCTTCGTTTCGGCAACTATTACGGAGCGGAGGTTTGATATGGACAGGAAAAGGATAGCGGTGCTGTTTGGCGGGAGTTCGCCCGAATACAACGTTTCGCTGCATTCGGGGCATTCGGTGATTCCGAATATTGACAAGGAAGCGTTTGAAGCAGTGCCGATAGGGATCACTAGGGAAGGGGATTGGTTCAGGTACTATGGGGACGTTGACAAAATCGCAAGCGACGAATGGCACATGGACAAAGAAAACTGCGTACCGGCGATGCTGGTGCCGGGCAGGGGCATCCATGGAATGGCAGAAATCAAGAACGGAGAAGTGAGCACTACGGCAATTGACGCGGCGTTCCCGCTGCTTCACGGAAAAAACGGCGAGGACGGAAGCGTGCAGGGGCTGCTGGAGCTTGCAGGCATTCCGGTAGTCGGGTGCGGCATATTGTCGAGCGCATTGTGCATGGACAAGGTTAAGTCAAAAAAACTGGCAGGGCTTGCCGGCGTAGAATCGCCGAAAGCTTTTATGGTTACAAAGCACAGCCCCTACGAAGAAATCTTTGAAGGGATGATGGAGCTTTCGTACCCGGTGTTCGTTAAACCCGTTAATGCAGGGTCATCCATCGGCATTACGAAAGTATACAGGGACAGAGATATGATCAACGCAGTCAGCGAGGCGTTGAAATACGACTGTGAGGCGATAATCGAAGAGAACGTGGACGGCGTGGAGGTCGGGTGCGCTGTCATAGGCAACCAAGAGCTTGTGACGGGCGAGGTCGACGAAATAGAGCTTAACGTAGACTGGTTCGACTATCATGAAAAGTACTCGCAATTAAAATCAAAGATACACACCCCTGCCCGCATTTCTGACGACTTGTCAGAGTTGATAAAAGAAGCTTCGAAAAAAATCTACAGGGCGCTTGGCTGTTCGGGGTTTGCTAGGATAGATTTGTTTTTAACGAAAGAGGGCGAGCTGCTTTTCAACGAAGCCAACACGATCCCGGGCATAACGCCGCTGAGCCGTTTCCCGAAGATGATGAGGGAAGCGGGGTATTCTTTCCCGGAGCTGCTTAGCAAATTGATAGAATTGGGGTTGGACAAGCAATGAAACTGAGATTGCGAAAAGAAGAAATGCACATCGGGGCCCTGATACTCGTCAATGCGAATCACCACGTCAGGAAAAAGAACATGAAGACCATCGTTCCTCTGACAGCTGAAAACGAGGGAGTACGCCTCGAAGCAAAGGCAGCGGCAACCTTGACCCAGCTCCTGAGGGACATAGAGCACAGCGATGAGATAGTGCCGGTCAGCGGGTACAGGTCGGCAGAAGAGCAGGAAGCGATATACAAGGGCTCTGCTGAGCTCTACGGGAAGGAATTCACTCGAAAGTTTGTTGCGCTGCCGGGCAGGAGCGAGCACCAGACCGGCCTTGCAATAGACCTCGGTGAAAACAGGGAAGACATCGACTTTATCTGCCCGCAGTTCCCGTACACTGGGATATGCGGAAGGTTCAGGGACAGAGCTCCCCGCTACGGGTTCATCGAACGCTATACCGAGGGAAAAGAAAGCCTCACGGGGATTTCTCCGGAACCGTGGCATTTCAGGTACGTCGGGTACCCCCATGCTGAAATCATCAGAGACATGGGCGTCTGCCTAGAGGAGTACATTGAGTACGTTAAAGGTTTCAGAGCCAGCAGCGAGAGGCTGGTGTTTCCGCACAAGGGCAGGAGAATCGAGATATTCTATGTCCCGGCTGAGGAAGCTGAAACCTATGTGACGATCCCTGACAATACGCCTTACCAAGCGTCGGGCAACAACGTTGACGGGTTCATCGTGACAGTGTGGGGGAGGACAGGACAAACGCATCAATGAAAGAAAAGAGGACGGATAAACTCAAATAAAAAGAGGGGAAACGAGCCCCGTGCAAAACGCCGACGCCCGCAGTTTCTTTCACAAAACTGTTAGGAATTCAATGTCAACAGGTTAAGCCCGAACACCCCCGAAATCAACAATTCGCCTTCCGGTTGTGGTGAAATTTGCATTTCCTTGGCGTAGAGTTCCTCGGCA
>Ga0082212_10005510_pt1 | contig 17228 bp, 16 predicted proteins | sample TergutNt197P3_FD_71548 | JGI IMG/M metagenome (GOLD analysis project Ga0082212, IMG submission 71548) | Neocapritermes taracua P3 segment gut microbial communities from Petit-Saut dam, French Guiana - Nt197 P3 | ecosystem: Host-associated > Arthropoda: Insects > Digestive system > Gut ... | reverse complement strand
TTGGCCGCGCGCTGGCGCACCAGCCCCTCGTCGATTTCCATCCCGGGACTCAGCGGCACGTCCACGCGGCCAAAGTAAGCCTTGTATAACTGTCCCAAACGGGTAAAAAACCCGCCCGTCCTGCCCACGGCATACGCATCGCGGGCCGTTTCCCCCGCGGTGTACGACGCGTTGGTGTTATCTGCCGTGAACTCCTCCGTGACGCCGCCCGACGTGACCGACAGGCTCGAGCCCGCCAGCTTGGCCTCGACGTGCGCCAGCATGGCTTCCGACGCCGCGTCGTACCCCTGGCCGCCCAGCTTGACGCCGTCGCTGTACACCTCGGGGTATATGAAGCCGTAGCCGACCATCACGTAAGTCAGGATGCTGGCGGCCAAAATGAAAACCGCCACGGCAACTGTCACGGCGGGCAGCAGCCATGCGGGCGATTTCGTATCCGATTTTTGTTGTGCCTCGCGCTTGCCCTTCGCGCCCAGAATCGCCGGCATACCGTCACCTCAATCGCCCTCAATTATAATCGCCGGGCGCGCCAAATACAATTACACGTTGGTTACAAATTAACACAAGTTAAAACTCATCCACAATATATGGTGCATTTGCGCCCGTTCACGCCGCCTATCAGGGCCGCGCCGACGGCGCGCGCGGCCTGCACGGCCTGAACCGTGGGCGCGGCGGTTGACGCGATCAGCGAGAGGCGGCACGCCTCCGCTTTCCGCACCATAGCCGACGACGGGCTGCCGTTGGTCAGCAGCATCATGCCCGCCATGTCCGCGCCTTGGAGGGCCGCGTCGCCGATGGCCTTGTCCGCCGCGTTATGGCGGTCTAAATCCTCGTGATACAATAAAAGCTCGCGCTGCGTACACAACGCCGCGCCGTATACGGCGGTTCCGTCGGAGCGGGCGGCGAACTCCTCCATGCGCGCCAAGACGGCGCTCACGTCGGTGGGCCGTTTGGGCGGCTTGGGCAGCGGCATTTGGGCGCGGCCGTCCTTGAGCCAGACCTTGACCGCGCCGCGCTCCGTGTCCACCGAGAGCATCCGTATCTCGTCAGCCGACGAAATCAGGCCGCCTGTGAGCGCGAACCCGACCACAAGGCAGTCAAGGTCACGCATGATACACGAAAACACAGTGATCGGCACGTCGTTTATATACAGCGACAGCTCGTATTCATCCGCCGCGTGTTCCGCGCCGCCCTCCATATGGCCGTCGTCGTACCGCGTGACCGTCAGTTCGGAGAACCCTTCCATACGAAGCCCCTCTTCAAACAGGCCCTAACCCTTGACCTGTTTTACTATCCCCACAGTGCGGGCGCATAATTCGGAAATCGAATTCCAGTCTTGCCCATCTATCATTTTGGGCGTCACCATATACGAGCCGCCGCAGGCCATGACCGACGGGACGCGCAAATAGTCCGCCAAATTATCAAGTGTTATACCCCCGGTGGGAACGAAACTTATCATTTGATAGGGCGCTGATAACGCCTTGATCATGGAGATGCCGCCCGCCTGTTCCGCCGGGAAGAATTTGACGGCGGTCAGCCCCAGCTCGAGGGCGGCCTCGATCTCGGTGGGCGTCATGCAGCCGGGGAACACCGTTAGGCCGAGCGCGAGACATGTTTCCACCACGCGCCTGTTGAGGCCCGGCGAAACGACAAAATGCGCGCCCGCGTCGTAGGCGACCTTGGCTTGGGCGGGCGTCAGCACAGTTCCCGCGCCCACAAGCATTTCGGGGCGGTGCTTGCGTATCAGCGCGATGGCCTTGTCCGCGCCCGCCGCGCGAAAGGTGATCTCGGCTAGCGGCAGGCCGCCGTCGAGCAGCGCGTCGGCCAGCGGCAGCGCGTCCCGCTCGGGACGGTCCAGCCGGATGACCGGCAGCGCGCCGAAAATACTGATCGAACGGTGAATCGGGCCCATACGCATCCTTCCCTTCTTCTTCTACGGCCATTCTTCTTCTACGGCCATTAGTATAACACACGCGGGGGTGTTAGTCTATAGTTACTTGAGTGTTTGGCAAAGCCCTCATTCAAGTATCAACAGGTATTAAGTAGTATTTATATAAAAATAAATTCGCCAAATGAAAAAAAATCATTGAATTATATTTGTTTATGCGTTATAATTGAGGTGTGTGCATAACGGGCGCATGTGCTTGGAGGTGGGGTTACGCAATGAATGAGTTAAAAAACCTTTTTACAAAAACAGCTTCTGTGAAAGAGCCTTGGCAGCTCCGCATGAATGAAATAACGGGTACGCTCAGGTCACAGGGCATAACCAACGCGCTGGTCGTCACCGACGAGGTCATTGGCTGGCACGGCCTGTGCAAGGAGCTTATGCGCAAGCTGAGCGACTCGGGGATACACCATCACATGTACGACAAGGTGCTGCCCAACCCTACCGTTGAAAACGTCGAAGAAGCGATGGAGCTGTATACCGAAAAGAAATGCAACGGCATCATAGCCGTGGGCGGCGGCTCGCCCATAGACTGCGCCAAAGCCGTCGGGGCGCGCGTCTCCAACAATAAAAAGACCCTCCAGCAGATGCGGGGCGTATTCAAGGGCTTGAAACGCATCCCGCCCACCATCGCCATCCCGACCACCGCCGGTTCGGGCAGCGAGGCCACCGCCACCTTCGAGATCACCGACAACGAAACCTTCGAGAAGTTTGTGGTCACCGACTTCGCGGCCATCGTGCCGCAGTTTGTGGTGCTGGATCCCCTGTTTACCAAGAACCTCACGCCCGAGCTTACCGCCGCCACCGGAATGGACACGCTGGCCCGCGCCGTCGAATCGTATATCAGCAAGAACAGCAACAAGCAAACCAGCACCGACGCGCAGGAAGCCATCAAATATATATTCCAATACCTACCCACGGCGCACAAGAAAGGCACCGACATGACCGCGCGCGATTATTTGCAGCAGGCGGCCTATAAATCGGGGCTGGCGTTCGCGCGGACCATGGGCGGCAACTCCCACGCCATATCCCACACCCTGAGCGCGCTCTACGGGACGCCGCACTCGGTTGCCAACGCGGTTCTGTTCCCGCATGTGCTGGAGTCTTACGGCAACAGCATCTATAAACGCCTTGCCGAGATCGCCTACTTAGCCAACATCACGTCCGGCAACGACGAGGCCAAGGCTCTCGGGTTCATCGAAAAAATACGCGAGCTGGGCAGGCTTTTGAATATGCCCGAATACATCTACGGCCTCCAGGAGGCCGACATGCCGGTACTCGCCGAGCGCGCCATAGCGGAAGCCGCCGCCTACGGGGTGCCGCGGGCGTTCACCAACGCCGACATCATCAGTATTTGCAGGGCCGTGTTCAGGCCGTCGGCCAATTTCGCGCTGCCCGGCATATCCGAGGCCACCGCCAGCGCCGAGCGTTTGGCCGCCGAACAGGCCGAAGCCGAGCGTTTGGCCGCCGAGAAGGCCGAGGCCGAGCGCATCGCGTCCGAGAAGGCACAGGCCGAACGCGCCGCCGCCGAACAGGCCGAGGCCGCGCGCGCCGCCGCCGAGCAGGCCGAATCCGAGCGTTTGGCCGCCGAACACGCCGAAGCCGCGCGTATTGCCGCCGAGAAAGCCGAGGCCGAACACATAGCCGCCCAGAAAGCCGAAGAAGAACGCGCCGCCGCCGAACACGCCGAGGCCGCGCGTATCGCCGCCGAACAGGCCGAACAGGAGCGCGTGGCCGCCGAGAAGGCCGAAGCCGGGCGTTTAGCCGCCGAACACGCCGAAGCCGAGCGCGTGGCCGCCGAGAAAGCCGAGGCCGAACGCGCCGCCGCCGAACACGCCGAAGCCGCGCGTGTGGCCGCCGAACAGGCCGAGGCAGAACGCATTGCCGCCGAGAAGGCCGAACAGGAGCGCATTGCAGCCGAGAAAGCCGAGGCGGAACGCATTGCCGCCGAGAAGGCCGAACAGGAGCGCATCGCCGCCGAACACGCCGAAGCCGCGCGTATCGCCGCCGAACAGGCCGAACAGGAGCGCGTGGCCGCGGAACAGGCCGAAGCCGAGCGTTTGGCCGCCGAGCGGGCCGAGGCCGAGCGCGTGGCCGCCGAGAAAGCCGAAGCGGAACGTTTAGCCGCCGAGCGGGCCGAGGCGGAACGTCTGGCCGCAGAAAGAGCCGAAGAAGAGCGTCAGGCCGCCGTGAAAGCCGAAGCCGAGCGCTTGGCCGCCGAGCGGGCCGAGGCCGAGCGTTTAGCCGCAGAGAGTTCTGCCGCCGAGAAGGCCGAGGCCGAGCGCATTGCCGCCGAGAAGGCCGAAGAAGAACGCATAGCCGCAGAGAAAGCCGAAGCGGAACGCATAGCCGCAGAGAAAGCCGAAGAAGAGCGTTTGGCCGCCGAGAAGGCCGAAGCCGAGCGTTTGGCCGCCGAGAAAGCCGAGGCGGAGCGCATTGCCGCCGAGAAAGCCGAGGAAGAGCGTTTAGCCGCCGAGAAGGCCGAGCAGGAACGCATTGCCGCCGAACAGGCCGAACAGGAGCGTTTGGCCGCCGAGAAGGCCGAGGCCGAGCGTTTGGCCGCCGAGCGGGCCGAAGCCGAGCGTTTGGCCGCCGAGAAGGCCGAAGAAGAGCGTTTGGCCGCCGAAAAGGCCGAGCAGGAGCGCATTGCCGCCGAACAGGCCGAACAGGAGCGTTTAGCCGCCGAGAAGGCCGAACAGGAGCGCATTGCCGCCGAGAAAGCCGAGGCGGAGCGCGTGGCCGCAGAGAAGGCCGAGGAAGAGCGTTTAGCCGCCGAGAAGGCCGAACAGGAGCGCATCGCCGCCGAACAGGCCGAAGCCGAGCGTTTGGCCGCCGAGAAAGCCGAACAGGAGCGCATCGCCGCCGAGAAGGCCGAGGCGGAGCGCGTTGCCGCCCAGAAGGCCGAAGAAGAGCGTTTGGCCGCCGAACACGCCGAGGCCGCGCGTATCGCCGCCGAACAGGCCGAACAGGAGCGCGTGGCCGCCGAGAAAGCCGAAGCCGAGCGTTTGGCCGCCGAGCGGGCCGACGCCGAGAATTTGGCCGCCGAGAAAGCCGAGGCCGAACGCGCCGCCGCCGAGGCCGCCGAGAAGGCCGCGGCAGACCGCAAGGCCGCCGAACGGGCCGACGCGGAGCGTATCGTGGCCGAGGCCGCGCGTATCGCCGCCGAAAAGGCCGAGGCCGACCGCATCATAGCCCAGCGGGCCGCGGCGTCGCCTCGGATCAACCGGTTCAATTCGATCTCGGTATCCGTGTCCGTGCCCAAACCGGCTGTTCCGGCAACGCCGGCCACTCCGACGCCCGCGCCCGCGCCCAAACCCACGCCTTCGGCGCCCACCGCGGAGGGGATGGACGCCATGCCCGAAGGCCCCGACGGCACGGGCAGGTTCAAACTCTCGCCGCTGAAAAAAGACAAGTGATAAATTAAAAAAAGGGCGAGACGCCGCCGGCGTCTTGCCCTTTTTCTGTTTACTGCTTACTGCACCGTAACAGTCACGTACTCGATCCCGGCCTCCTCGTACAGCTTCAAAAACTCCTGGTCGGCGTAAGGTTCGACGGCGACGTGGCGTTTGATACCGGCGTTGATCAGGATCTTGGTGCAGAGAACGCACGGCGTGTGGGTGCAGTACATGGTCGCGCCGCGTGTGCTGACGCCGTGCAGGGCCGCTTGTATGACGGCGTTCTGCTCGGCGTGTACCGCGCGGCATATTTCGTGCCGCGTGCCGGACGGGATGCCCTTCTGGTCGCGGAGACAGCCCAGCGCAAGGCAGTCGGTCAGCCCGGCGCACGCGCCGTTGTAGCCGGTTGACAGGACGTGGTTGTCCGCCACCAGCACGGCCCCGACATGCCTTCGCGCGCAGGTGGAGCGCTCCGCCGCCAAAAAGGCCATCTTTATAAAATATTGATCCCATGATATACGCTCCATAAAACCCCAGCCTCTCTATACTTGTTTCTTGTTGAACACCGCAACCGACCACGCCCAGCAGATCAGAATCAGCGCCGCGCAAACGATAAACGCGGGCGCGAAGTCCGGCAGTTCCCGCTCCCCTATCAACAGATACATTGAATCCGATGTTAAAGAAACCGGGTTGTACTTGCCGAAGTCCGGGATGATGTTCAGCACCGACAACACGACGGCCACAACGCCGGTCAGCAGCAGCGACCCGTATATGCTGGCGAACAGGATGCCGCCCAATATCACCAGCGCGATCAGCAGAACCCCGTACAGCCACAGCCCGAAAAACGTGATAAAGGCGTTGGTTATCTCATAACCGGGCCAGAAGTACAGCGTGTAGGCGTGGTTGATCGCCAGGCACAGCAGGTAGCCGGCCGTCCACACAACCGTGGCGTAAGTGAACTTGCAGCATATGACCGTACTGCGCCTGAGACCCTTGGTCAGCACGTTTATCAGGTAGCCCTTGTTTAACTCGTTGGCCGTTATGCCGCTGAAAATGATGGCCATTGCCAGAAACCCCATCTGCCCGACGTTGCCGAAGAACTGCGTCCACGAATCGAAGGCGGTGGGTTCCGGGATTTCAAAGATCATCATCTCGGGCGGCATGGCCTGCGCGAGTATGTCAGGGGTGTATCTGGCCAAAAGCGGGCCCATCATGCCCAGCAGCGCGAAGACCGCGCCCATGATAAACAGCTTGTATGTACGCGCGCCCTCCATAAACTCTTTCTTTATAAAGGATGTATAGGACCTCAAGCTATCACCTCCATGAAGAGGCTCTCGATGGTGGGTTCCATGATCTCAAACCGCACGGGCAGGATTTTTGCCTCGGCCAGCGCCTTGATCACGGCGTCCCCCGCGCCGGACACGTCTTTCACTTTGAGCCTGAGCGTGCTGCCGTCCTGTTCGTAATCCTCCATAAAGGCCGCAATCTCGGGGCGCGCCGTGAAACGCGGCATGTCCTCAACCGACGCGAACTCGACCGCCAGTACGTCCGCCTTGTGGCTGGCTTTCAGCTCTTGAATGGTCCCCGACAACACCAGCCGTCCCTTGTCGATGACGGCGATCCGGTCGCATATCCGTTCCACGTCCGACAGCACGTGGGTCGAGAAGACGACGGTGGTTTTGCCCTTGACCTGTTGTAAAATATCCAATATCTCCTTACGGCCCAGCGGGTCGAGCGCGCTGGTCGGCTCGTCGCAGATCAGAAGCCGCGGCTCGTTCAGCAGCGCCTGGGCGATACCCAGCCGCTGTCTCATGCCGCGCGAGAACCCGCCGATCTTCTTGTTCACGCCGTCCAACCCGACTAATGACAGCAGTTCCGCGCCCCGGCTCTTGATCCTGTCCGGCGGCATACCGGTTATGTCGCCGCACAGCCGGAGGTACTCTTTGGGCCGCATGTACCCGTAAAACGACGGCACGTCTTGCAGATAACCGACGTACCGATTGGTCTTAGTCTGCCCGAAACTCACTTTTTCGCCGCAGACCGAGACGCTTCCGGCGTCGGGCTTGAGCAGTCCCAGCGCCATCTTCATGGTGGTGGTCTTGCCCGCGCCGTTCTGGCCGATGAACCCGAACACCGAGTTCTCCGGCACGGCGAAAGAGAGGTTGTCGATCACCTTGTTCGCGCCGAAACTCTTGGATACGTTCTCGATTCTCAAACTGTCCAAATTTTATCACTGTCCTTTTGCAGATGCAACATACTGCCACGATATTTTCTGCACTTTCCACACCGCCGCGACGTTTTGCGCCGAAGCGCAAAACTCGACGAAGAATAAAAGAAACGAAGTTTCTTTTATTCTTCCTCTTCCCCGCGTCCGATCACGAAATACAGGATCGGCCCGATCAGGTTGACCGCCACCGCCACGATGATCCAAACCACCATGTTGCCCGCGCGGTAGTTCTTGTGCTTTACGATGTGTATGACCGCGGTGACCTTCAAGGCCAGGTCGATCACCACCAGCGGGATCAATATCGGGAGCATTTCCATGATCTGCCCCCACAGGTCGGTGTCTGTAGACGAAAGCCTGAACTCCATCCGCCGCCGCCTCCTTTCGCTGTCCTATCAGTTGATAAACCCGGTTATCCGCGCTTTCATGTCTTCGATGTCCGCCGAGCCGGTGAACCGCACGGCGCGCTCCCTCAAGCCCTCCAGCGGCTTAGGCGGCGCGAGGCCGGTCAGCGCGGACAGGCTTTGCGTGGGGTCGCCGCCGCGCGGCGCGTCCAAGGCGTCCAGTACGGCCTCGCAGAACTTGAACGGGCTGGCCGTTGACACCACCAGCATGGGGTTCCCGGTCAGGCTGCGCCGCGCCGCGTCCACGCCCACGGCTGTATGCGGGTCGAGCAGCACGCGGTTGCCGCGCCATGACTCTTGGATAACCCGCGCCGCGCCCGCGTCGTCGCAGTAACAGCCCGTGAAATGCTCGTCGAACGCCGCTTTCAGGCCGCTCGGCGCGGTGTACGCGCCGCCGCCGTACAGGTCGCCCATCAAGCCGCGCACCAGCTCCGAGTCGCCGCCCGACAGGTGATACAGCGCGCGCTCGAAGTTGCTGGACACCAGGATGTCCATCGACGGCGACGTGGTAAGGTACAGCTCACGGCGGCGGTCGTAGACGCCGTCGCGCAGGAACACCGTCAGCACGTCGTTGCGGTTGGAGGCGCACACCAGCCGCCCGACGGGCAGCCCCATCATCTTAGCATAGTAGGCCGCCAGAATATTGCCGAAATTCCCGGTGGGCACGGTCACGTCGATCGGCCCGCCCATCCTGACGCGGCCCGATTCGGCCATATCCAGATACGCCGACACATAGTAGGCCACCTGCGGCAGCAGCCGCCCGGGGTTGATGGAGTTGGCCGACGACAGCATCCAGCCGGACTTGTCGAGTTTTTTTGCCAGTTCACGGTCGGAGAATATGTTCTTCACCCCGGTCTGTGCGTCGTCGAAGTTGCCGTTTATGGCGCACACGCCCACGTTGCCGCCGTCCTGCGTCACCATTTGCAGACGCTGTACCTCGGAAACGCCGTCGCGCGGGTAGAACACGAACACGGCCACGCCGTCGCGGTCTTTGAAGCCCTCCAGCGCGGCTTTCCCGGTGTCGCCCGACGTGGCGGTCAGGATACAAACCCGCTTGTTAACGCCCGTCTTGCGGACGCCCGCCGTCAGCAAAAACGGCAGAATTTGCAGCGCCATGTCCTTAAAAGCCGCCGTAGGGCCGTGCCACAGCTCCAGCAGTGAAATGTCATCGTCCAGCGCGGTCACGGGCGCGGCGTCAGACGCGCCGCCGCCGAACTGCTGATAGGCGCGCTCCGCGAAGCCCTCCAGCTCGTCGGGCGCGTAATCGCTCAGGTACATGCCCAGTATGGCGGCGGCCCGCTTGTAATACGGCGCGTCCTCCAACTGCCCGAGCGTTTCGGGCGTCAGCGCGGGGAAGCCCTCCGGGCAGAACAGGCCGCCGTCGGACGCTATGCCGCGCACGACGGCCTCGGCGCCCGCCGCGCCGTCGGCGCCGCGCGTGCTTACGTATCTGTTCACGCCGCTCATTTATTCGCGTATTTGTCGAGCATTTCCTCAATCTTGTCGATCACCATGGGGGCCATGTCGAGCGCTTTCTCAAGCGTACTCTTGTCGTCCGGCTCGACGGTTATCAGGCGCACGCCCGACGGCGACACGATCATGAAGCACACCGGCGTCACGCTGACGCCCGCGCCCGCGCCGCCGCCGAAGTTGTTCTTGGCGTCCTTGCCGCCCCAGTCGGAGCCGCCCGTGCCGAAGCCGAACGACACGCGCGAGACGGGTATGATGGTTGTCCCGTCCGGCGTCGTGATGGTTTCGCCCACAACGGTGTCAACGGTCACCATCTCGCGTATCCTGCCCAGCGCCTCGTTCATCATTTCCACGATAGTCGGTTTCTTATCCATTACCTATTCACCCTTTCGGAGTTTTTGACTTTGATTTTTGGCACTTTAACAGCGTCACCGCCGCCCACAGGCCAAACCACGTCAGTTCGGCGACGCTCACGGTCACCTTCACGCGCCCGCCGGCCGACATGCTGACGCGCTCAAAATTCAGATCGGCCATAACGTTCTGACGGCGCACGCGCAAACGCCTGTTGATAAACGGAACCACCGCGCCCAGCGCCGCGCACACGCTCCCGTACAGCAGGGCCGTCTTGTGCGGCTCGCCGGACGCCACGGTGACGCGCAGTTCGAGTACATCCACACGCACCATCCGAAAGCCGCGGCCCATCGCCTTGAACGCCGCCCGTATCAGCTTCTTCTTGTCGAACCTGTCCGTGAATGAGCGTTTGCGGGGCTTTGATTCCGGCTCTTCGGGCGCCGTATCGGGCGGTTTTTTGGCTTTCTTGGGCGGTTTTTCGGGTTTTTGCTTTTTGGGCTTTTTTTGCTTCTTTTCCTTCAACGGCAACACGGTCAACGAAAAGACGCCCAAAAGAAGCCGCAGGGAGAACCCGCCGGGGCCAAACTTGGCGTACGCGCCCGCGCGCGTCAGCAGCAGCAGGCAGACCGCCAGCAAAACAATCAGTAATGTCACGGCGGCTCACCTTCAATGTCCGGCAGGACGGCGGGTCCGAACGCCACCTGGCCCTCTATCTCGCCCTCGGGCGCGTCCAATATGGGCAAATCCGACAGCGATTGCAACCCGAAACAGCGCAGGAACACCGGCGTGGTGCGAAACAGCATGGGCCGCCCGGGCACGTCCATCCGCCCGCACTCCTCGATCAGTCCCTTGTCCGCAAGCGTGCTGACCGTGTTTGAACTGTCCACGCCGCGCACCATTTCAATGAACGCGCGCGTGGTGGGCTGGTGGTATGCGATGATGGCCAGCGTCTCCAGTGTGGCCCGCGACATGGGCGGCGGCTTGCGCTCCTCGAGCGTCTTGCGCACCTGTTCGGCCACGTCGGGCGCGCTCACCATCTGATAGGCGTTTTCTAACCTTACCAGCCGGATTCCGCGCCGCTCGAAGCGGTAATAGTCGGCCAGCCGCGTGGCGGCGCTGTCAATCAGCGGCGCGTCCAACCCGGTCACGGCGCACAGCCTGTCCAATTTCACGGGGTCGCCCGCCGCGAACAATATGCCCTCAAGCAGCGCCTCTGTCTCCCGAATATCCATCAGTATTCCTTCCGTTATGTTAGCGTTACGGTCATGTCGCCGCCAGAATCCGACAGTTCCACGCGCACTCTTGACTCCTTGCACAGTTCGAGAACGGCCAAGAACACGGCCACCAGCTCACTGCGGCTGTTCTGTTCGCGGAACACGGCCATCATACTGGTCTTGCCGGTCACGCTCAGAAGCCTGAGCAGCGCGTCGATTTTTTTGCGTACCGGGTACGGTTCGGAACCCACGATGCCCATGAATGCCGCCTGTTCGGGCGGCGCGCGCCGCGCCTGCCTGTCCCGCAGCCCGTCCATGACCGACTTCAACTCCTCGGGACGGTGGCTGTGCTTGTACTCCGGGTCCTTGACCGGCATGGACGGCGGCTTGGGGTACAGTTCGCGCCCGATATGCGACAGCGGTTCTAAAAAGGCCACCGCGATCAGTATCTTCTCGTAGACCTCGCGGTTGCGCCGCTCCTCCAGCGCGCGCATCAGCAGCGCCATGTCCTCGTCTTCCCGATCCTGGTCGGCGTTGATCAGCATACGGCTTTTGAGGTACACCAAGTGCGACGCCATCACCGTGAACTCGCTGGCAATCTCGAGGTCGAGTTCCGACATCACCTGCATGTGCGCTAAATACTGCTCCAATATCAGCGATATTTGCAGGTCGGCTATTGCCATACGGTTGCGCGAGAGCAATTGCAGGATAACGTCGAGCGGCCCCTCGAAATCGAGCAGCATGTCCTCGTGGGACTTGACCACGCCCGACAGCTTGAATTTCAAATCATCCATAGATTATCTTCTCCAACATGTCGGACGGCCAAAGCGCGGCCGCGGACAGCGCTTGCTCAAGGGTGTCCCGCAGGAAGAACAGCGGCCTGTCTATCCAGCCCAGAAACAGCGCGGCCACCAGTATCAACATGCCGAACTTCTCGTATCGCAGCAATTTGTAATACAAATTTTCGGGCAGCAGGGAGCCGAGAACCTTGGAGCCGTCTAACGGCGGTATGGGGAACAGGTTGAACACGCCCAGCACGATGTTGATCGTCGCGGTAACGTACAGATAACTGAAAAGCACGCTTATGATCATCGGCCACTCGTCTATGAACCGCAGAAAACCGATCAGAAAGAACATCAGCATCGCCAAAAGAAAGTTGCTCACAGGCCCGGCCAAGGCGATCATGCTCATGTCCCTGCGCGGGTTCTTGAGGTTTGTGGTGTCGATCATGACCGGCTTGGCCCAGCCGAATCCGACGATCATCAGCATCAGCATCCCGAGCGGGTCAACGTGCTTGAGCGGGTTGAGGGTCAGCCGCCCCTGCTTGCGGGCGGTCTGGTCGCCCAGCATGTCGGCGGCCTTTGCGTGGCAGAGTTCATGCACCATGAGCGCCGTCAGCGCGGCAAAAGCGAACAACAGGATGTTTGCCAAATTTGTCTGCCAATCGGCGTCCTCTTTCCAAAGCCTCATAGGTCGTTCCTCATAACGTCTTCGTACGTTTCACGCCGCACAACCAGCCTGTGCGCGCCGTTGCTCACCATCACAACAGGCGCGTTGGGGACGCGGTTGTAATGCGACGCCATGGAGTAGTTGAACGCGCCGGTGGCCTGTATGGCCAGCAGGTCGCCCGCCTGTACCTCGGGCAGCGGCGCGTCTTTGGTCACCAAGTCGCCGGTCTCACAGCACCGCCCGGCGATGATCACGGTCCCGGCGGACGGTTCTTCCGGGCGTTCGGGCAGGATGGGCATGTAACGCGCGCCGTACAGCGCGTAACGCGGGTTGTCGGTCATGCCGCCGTCCACCGCCACGTAGGTGTTCAAGCCCGGGATTTTCTTGACCGAACCTACAGTATAGACGGTCATGCCGGCCGGGCCGGTCACGGAGCGCCCCGGTTCTAACACCAGTTCGGGCGGGGGCATGTCCAATTCTTTGGCGGCGTTCAGCACGCTCTCCGCGCAGAACGCGGCCATGCCGCGCAGGGACTCCGCCCGGTCGTCCGGCATGTAGTTCACGGCGAAACCGCCGCCCAAGTTCAACTCGCGCAGAGGCAGCCCGGTTTCGCGCCTGACGCCGTCCATCAGCTTGACCATCACCTTTGCGGCCTGACGGTATGGTTCGCGCTCGAATATCTGCGAACCGATGTGGCAGTGTATGCCCACAACGCGCAGATTTTCATGGGATGCCACCAGCTTTAATATATCCGCCAGTTCGCCGTTCTCACGCGAAACGCCGAACTTGGAGTCTAACGTGCCGGTGGTGACGTGCTTGTGGGTGTGGGCGTCCACGCCGGGCTTGACCCGTATGGCGATCTCCTGCGTCACGCCCATGTCCCGGGCGGCACGCGCCAACAGCGCCAGCTCCTCGGCGTTGTCAACCACAATCTGCCGCACTTTGCTGTCTAACGCGAAACGCAGTTCCTCTTCGGTCTTGTTGTTGCCGTGGAAGTATATCCGCCCGGGGTTGAAACCGCCGCGCAGGGCGGTCAGCAGTTCGCCGCCCGACACCACGTCCGCGCCCATGCCCTCTTCGGACAGGACGCCGTACAGCGCCTTGAAGCACAGCGCCTTGCTGGCGAACGCGGCCATATACGGCGCGGGATAGCCGGACAGCCCCTGATTCACGGCGCGGCAGGCATTGCGTACGGAACCCTCGTCGAGCAGGTACAGCGGTGTGCCGTATTCCTTGGCCAACCCGGGGACGCTCACGCCGCCCAGCGTCAAATGGCCCCGCGCGTCCACGCCCAACCCGTCCATCACGGCCCGCATACTTGTCCCCTCCGTCGTCATGTGAGTATCTTTAACAGTTCGTCCCTGCCGGTGCCCTTCAGCGCCGAGAACGGCAGGGCATCGCGCCCGAGTGTATCCTGTATTTCGGCTATGCGGCCCTCGGTTTCGCGCGGTTTGATCTTGTCGGCCTTGTTGGCCACAACCGTGAACGGGATGTTGAACGAATCGAAGCACGCGGCCATGTCCTTGTCGCCTGCCGTGGGCCGTATGCGGATGTCCACAATCAGCACTCCCCTGTACGTGCCGTCGGTCTGCTTGAAAAACGCCTCCATCAACTCGCCCCAGCGCGCGCGTTCGCCCTTGGACACCGCCGCGTAACCGTAGCCCGGCAAGTCCACCCACCACAGCGCTCCGCCGTTTACCGAGAAGTAGTTGGCAAACGCCGTCTTGCCGGGCGACGAGCTGACCCGCGCCAAATTCTTAACGCCCGACAGGCAGTTGATCAGCGACGATTTTCCGGCGTTGGAACGCCCGGCCAATATGACCTTGGGCAGCGCGTCGCGGACAAAATCGTCCGGCGACGCCGCGCTGGTGTAGAATTCAACGCGCGGCCTCATAGATGAACGCCCCTCTCCGGCCCCGTGCCGTCGGTGAAGTCCATCACGGCGTCTAACGCCGCGTCCATGCCGCTGACCGTTATGAACTGGAGCGAGTCCCGAACCGACTGGTCGATCTCGGACAGGTCGCTCTCGTTGTCGGCGGGTATAACGACTGTTCGGATGCCCGCGCGCAGGGCGGCCATAGTCTTCTCCTTGAGGCCGCCGATCGGCAGTACGCGGCCCCCGAGCGTGATCTCGCCGGTCATGGCGGTGTCCGGCTTGAGCGGCGCGCCGGTCAGCGCCGACACCATGGCGGCCGCCACGGTGATGCCCGCCGACGGGCCGTCCTTGGGCACCGCGCCGTCCGGGAAATGGATGTGGATGTCCTTGTTTTTATAGAATTCGGCGTCCACGCCGAGGGTGTGCGCCCGGCTTCGGATGAAGGTCAGCGCGGCTTTGGCGCTCTCTTTCATCACGTCGCCGAGGTTGCCGGTCAGTTCCATCTTGCCCGTGCCTTCCACCACTCCGGCTTCCACCTGCAAGATTTCGCCGCCGGTCTGCGTCCACGCCAAGCCGTTGGCCACTCCCGCCTTGCCGCGCGCGGCGCGTTTTTCGCCCTTGTAGCGGGCCGGGCCGATATACGCCTCAAGCCCGTCGGCCTTGACGTTCACCGCCTGAGTCTCGCCCGACGCCACCGTGAACGCGGCCTTGCGGCATACGGCGGCAATCTGCTGTTCGAGTTTGCGGACGCCCGACTCCCGCGTATACCGGGCGATCACGTCGCGCAGCGCGCCGTCGGTAATTTTCAGGCTCTTGGACGTCAGGCCGTGTTTTTTCAGCTGTTTGGGTATTAAATGCCGTTTGGCGATTTGAAGTTTCTCGTGGTCGGTGTAGCTGGTCAGCGGTATGACCTCCATGCGGTCGAGCAGGGCGCGGGGTATGGTGTCGGTGGTATTGGCGGTGGTCACGAAAAGAACCTCGGACAAATCGAACGGTATCTCGAGGTAGTGGTCGCGGAAGGCGTGGTTCTGCTCGGCGTCCAGCACCTCAAGCAGGGCGGCGGCGGGGTCGCCCCGAAAATCGCGCCCCATCTTGTCCACCTCGTCCAGCAGCAGGACGGGGTTGCGGCTTCCGGCCTGACGCACGCCGGACAGCAGACGCCCGGGCATCGCGCCGATATACGTCTTGCGGTGGCCTCGGATGTCGGCCTCGTCGCGCACGCCGCCCAGCGAAAGGCGGCCCAGCTTGCGGCCCATCGCGCCCGCTATGGACGAGGCCACCGAAGTTTTGCCCACGCCCGGAGGGCCGACCAGGCAGAGTATCTGCCCTTTCAGCTCCGGGGCCAGCTTCTTCACGGCCAAAAATTCTAAAACGCGCTCCTTTACCTTGTCCAGCCCGTAATGCTCGCGGTCGAGGATACGGCGCGCGCGGGCCAAGTCGAGCCTATCGTCTGTTAGGGTGTTCCACGGCAGTTCCAGAACGGTGTCAAGGTAAGTTCGTATCACGCCCATTTCGGGCGAATTGGGGTTGGTTTTGGACATGCGCGTGACCTCGCGCAGCAGCTTCTCCTCGGACTCCTCCGACAGCTTGAGGTCTAATACGCGCGCGCGGTACTCGTCGGCCTCGCTGATGGGGTCGGCCTCGTCGCCCAACTCCTCCTGTATGGTTTTTAACTGTTCGCGCAGGTAGTAGTCGCGCTGGTTTTTGCTCAACTGACCGCGCAATTTCATCTGGATTTGGTGTTCGATTTGAAGCACCTCGAGTTCGCGCATCAATATGACGCCCACCCGCTCCAGACGCCGCACGGGGTGGATCTCCTCGATGAGCGTCTGCCGCTCCTCCACGCGCAGTGACAGCATCTGGGCTACGTAGTCGGCCATGTGGCCCACGTCGGTGATCTCGCGCGCGTTGATCAATATTTCGGGCATGGTGCGCGGCGCCATTTCCACGTAGTCCTCGAACAGCTCGAGCGTGTACCGCAGCAGCGCTTCGGAGCGCGCCGCGGAGATACGCGGCTTCTTCTCCTCGCAGACGGCCACCTCGACCGTTTCAAACGGCTTGCTGCCCACCAGGCCGAGTACGGCGGCCCGATGGCCGCCCTCGACCAGCACGCGCACGGTGTCGTTGGGCAGTTTCAGCACTTGGCGGATACGCGCCACCGTGCCTGTTGTATATAAATCGTTGATGCCCGGGTCTTCGTCACGGGCGTCCTTCTGCGCAACCAAGAACACGGGCTGGCCGCGCGACAGGGCGCGTTCCAGCGCGCGGACGAACTTTTTGCGCCCGATGTCGAAGTGTATGAGCATATGCGGGAACACCACAAGCCCCCGAAGGGCCAGCAGCGGCATCTGCTCGGTTTGCGCGGCACGGTTAGGCATATACTCAGAGCCTCCTTGAACGGTTATGGAAAGTATACAGTATTTCGGGCGGTATTGCAATCCCTCAACACATTTTCGACGCGCCTTCTATTTTTACACAAAAAGGGGGCGGTGTTTTTCAACCGCCCCTCAGAGTGTAGACAAACCCTGCAATACGTCATTGCGAGGAGTGAAACGACGAAGCAATCCAGTAAAAAGTGATGTATTTTCGGGAATTCTGGATTGCCGCGCTTCGCTCGCAATGACGGGGGTTCGCTTTGTCATCAGTCTGGGGGGCGGTGTTTTTCAACCGCCCCTCCTGCTTATGGTGTTATTTCACCAGCTCAAACTGGTCGTAGAACTCCTGCGAAATATCGTAAATATCATAGGCGTCCCCATAAAATTTGTGTTGCTGCCAAACCATGCCGTAGGTTTCGCCTTTGTAGGTTACGCTTAACGTATCCGAACAATCCTTAAAAACTTCCGCGGTTTTGGTGGCCGTAGATATGCTGATGCTTGTCACGTTGTCGGGAATGGTGATGC
>Ga0082212_10005509_pt1 | contig 17228 bp, 16 predicted proteins | sample TergutNt197P3_FD_71548 | JGI IMG/M metagenome (GOLD analysis project Ga0082212, IMG submission 71548) | Neocapritermes taracua P3 segment gut microbial communities from Petit-Saut dam, French Guiana - Nt197 P3 | ecosystem: Host-associated > Arthropoda: Insects > Digestive system > Gut ... | reverse complement strand
ATCCTATCACTAGGTAGCAACCCTCTGTACCTCCCATTGTAACACGTGTGTCGCCCCGGACGTAAGGGCCGTGCTGATTTGACGTCATCCCCACCTTCCTCACACCTTACGGTGGCAGTCTCGCTAGAGTCCTCAGCATTACCTGTTAGTAACTAACGACAAGGGTTGCGCTCGTTATGGCACTTAAGCCGACACCTCACGGCACGAGCTGACGACAACCATGCAGCACCTACACAGAGGTCATTGCTGACTGTAATGTTTCCACTACATTCCTCTGCATTTCAAGCCCGGGTAAGGTTCCTCGCGTATCATCGAATTAAACCACATGTTCCTCCGCTTGTGCGGGCCCCCGTCAATTCCTTTGAGTTTCATTCTTGCGAACGTACTCCCCAGGTGGAATACTTAACGCTTTCGCTGTGTTACCGACGGTATATCGCCGACAACTAGTATTCATCGTTTACTGTGTGGACTACCAGGGTATCTAATCCTGTTTGATACCCACACTTTCGTGCCTCAGCGTCAGTTACATACCAGTAAGCTGCCTTCGCAATCGGTGTTCTGTGTAATATCTAAGCATTTCACCGCTACACTACACATTCCGCTTACCTCACTTGCACTCAAGACTGACAGTTTCAACGGCAATTTTACAGTTAAGCTGCAAACTTTCACCGCTGACTTATACAGTCCGCCTACGCACCCTTTAAACCCAATAAATCCGGATAACGCTCGGATCCTCCGTATTACCGCGGCTGCTGGCACGGAGTTAGCCGATCCTTATTCGTAAAGTACATACAATAGACTACACGTAATCTTTTTTATTCCCTTACAAAAGAAGTTTACAATCCATAGGACATTCTTCCTTCACGCGACTTGGCTGGTTCAGTCTCTCGACCATTGACCAATATTCCTCACTGCTGCCTCCCGTAGGAGTCTGGTCCGTGTCTCAGTACCAGTGTGGGGGACCTTCCTCTCAGAACCCCTAAACATCGCAGACTTGGTAAGCCGTTACCTTACCAACTATCTAATGTTATGCATGCTCATCTTTTACCGAATTTCTTTAAGAATCCTCCCATGCGGGAGAAAAATACCATCGGGTATTAGACCGACTTTCGCCGGATTATCCCCGTGTAAAAGGTAGATTGCATACGTGTTACTCACCCGTGCGCCGGTCGCCGCCAAAGTATTGCTACTCCGCGCTGCCCCTCGACTTGCATGTGTTAGGCCTGTCGCTAGCGTTCATCCTGAGCCAGGATCAAACTCTTCGTTGTAAAATTGTTTTTTCTAAAATTCTGCTCAAGATAAATCCGTAATATAATTTCAAAATTGAACGGTTTTAACATTTCATTCCCTTTCTTTACTACATTTTTGTATCTAAAAAATTATGACAAAGATCGTGGCGCTTATTAAACTACACCAACAACGCAATCACTGCTATGTTTCTTTAATGTGTAATCGTCAAGACTTTTTTGTGTCTTCTAAAAAGGGTTTCAGCCTTTTTAAAAATCCGATTAAACTCACTTGTTTAATCTTCCCTTATTTTTGGGACTGCAAAGTAACAACTCTTTTTTCGTTCTGCCAAATTATTTTGAAAATATTTTTTATTTTTTTTCTCCACCACCACTTATAACCCTCAATTACAATAACTTTAAAGAGAAAAAAAACAGTAAAGTTTTGACCTGTGGCACAAATTGGGCGAAAAGGGTTGTAAAGATACTGCTATTTTTATTACCAACAAATTTTTTTGAATGTTTTTTTACAAAAAAGAAAGAAATCGCCAAAAATGACGATTTCTTTTGTTTTTATACATCATTATATATGTTCTATCTATACAGCCGTAATAACTTCCGATACAATCTTTTCATTTTCTTTATCAAAATCAATTTTGATGGTATCGCCCTCTTTTACTGATGCTTTCATAATCATTTCTGCCATTTCATCTTCTAAATATTTTTGAATAGCTCTTTTTAATGGGCGTGCGCCAAACTGAACATCGTAGCCTTTGGAAGCGATAAATGACTTGGCTTCTTCGGTCAATTCCATTTTGTAGCCCAATGCTTCCACACGTTGATAGAAACCTTTTAGTTCGAGGTCAATGATTTTGTAGATGCTTTCCTTCGATAATTGGTCGAACATAATTACATCATCTATACGATTCAAAAATTCAGGTGCAAATGCCCTGTTCAACGCTTTTTGTATCACAGAACGCGAAAAATCTTTGTCGTTTTCGGCTGTTGTGCCGGTCGAGAACCCTACTCCTTTGCCAAAATCTTTTAACTGGCGGGTTCCTATATTCGACGTCATAATGATAATGGTGTTTTTGAAATCGATGCGACGACCTAAACTATCAGTCAAACGCCCTTCATCGAGCATTTGAAGCAACAGATTGAAAACGTCGGGATGCGCTTTTTCTATTTCGTCTAACAACAAAATAGAATATGGTTTGCGACGCACTTTTTCGGTCAGCTGTCCGCCTTCTTCGTAACCAACATATCCCGGAGGCGCGCCGATTAAGCGCGAAACACTGAATTTTTCCATATATTCGCTCATATCAATGCGTATGAGCGCATCGGTTGAGTCAAACATCAGCTGCGCTAACTCTTTGGCAAGGTGCGTTTTACCAACACCCGTCGGACCAAGAAAAATAAACGTTCCTATCGGTTTATTTGGATCTTTGAGTCCGATGCGGTTTCGCTGAATGGCTTTTACTACTTTTTCGACCGCTTCGTCTTGACCGATAATTTGATTTTTCAAGTCTTCTTTCATTTGCAACAGTTTCGCACCTTCAGCCTGCACCACACGCTGAATGGGCACACCTGACATCATTGCTACTACTTCTGCCACTTTTTCCTCATCTACCGTTTGGCGATTTTGCTGTAACTCTTCTTCCCATTTTATTTTAGCGACATTCAGCTCGTCGGTGTATTTTTTGTGTGTATCGCGAAGGTCGGCTGCCAATTCGTAATCTTGACGTTTTATTGCTGCCAATTTTTCTTGTTCGTTTTCGACAATTTTATTTTCGATGTTTTCGATAATTTCGGGCACAACGATATTAGCAATATGCACGCGCGAACCAGCTTCGTCGAGTGCATCAATAGCTTTGTCGGGAAAATTACGGTCGCTAATGTAGCGATCTGTCAATTTCACGCACGCGTCCAACGCATCTTCGGTGTAATGCACGTTGTGGTGGTCTTCGTACCGACTTTTGATGTTTTTCAAGATTTGAAGGGTCTCTTCAGGCGTAGTCGGATTCACAATCACTTTTTGGAAACGGCGTTCCAACGCGCCATCTTTTTCAATATTCTGACGGTATTCGTCGAGCGTGGTGGCACCAATGCATTGTATTTCGCCCCGTGCCAATGCAGGTTTCAGCATATTGGCGGCATCTAATGAACCTGCTGCACCGCCCGCACCCACAATGGTGTGAATTTCGTCGATAAACAAAATGACATCGGGATTTTTAGATAATTCGTTCAAAATTGCCTTGATGCGCTCTTCAAACTGTCCGCGATACTTGGTTCCGGCGACAATAGAAGCCATATCAAGCGAAATAACACGCTTATCGAACAGCACACGCGAAACTTTTCGCTGCACAATGCGCAATGCAAGTCCTTCTACAATCGCCGATTTTCCAACACCGGGCTCACCAATCAGTACGGGATTATTCTTTTTCCGACGACTTAATATTTGTGCTAATCGTTCTATTTCTATATCGCGTCCAACAACCGGATCGAGAATGCCATCGATGGCAGCTTTGGTAATATCCGTGCCAAAATTGTCGAGAGTTGGCGTGTCATTGGCAGGCTTTTTGGCTTGCGCCAGATTTTCGGGTTTTGGTTTTGAACCGCCGCCAAACGGCATTGTATCGTCATCGTCGTCATTAGAAAAAGTTTTGGAAGCACGAATATCATTTTTTTCTTCCAAATAATGTTTCATTACATCATACGAAATGTTTTCTTGATTCAGCACTTTGCTCGCCAAACTTTCTTTATCGCGCAAAATAGCCAATAGCAAATGCTCTGCATCTGCAGGTTCGCTGTTAAAAGTACGTGCTTCGAGCAACAATATTTTCAGCACTTTTTCTGCCGATTTCAATAATGGTAGCTCTATGGCGGTTACTTGATTATTGGTACGAATGTACGATTCTATCGTCTGCTTAATTCTTATTAAGTTGACGTTTAGCGCTACAAAAAAGTGCATTGCACCATTTTCTCCATCACGCAATATTCCCAACAGAAGATGTTCGGGCCCGATGTAGTTATTACCAAGGCGTTCGGCTTCTTCTTTGGCAAAGTCTAATATTTCGTTCACTTTTTGTGAGAAGTTAATATCCATAATATGATTTACAATTTTAGATTTTTTGATTTATGATTTGTAAATATATAGAAATTCTATTATTTACATATACAAACACACAAAAAATGTGCCATATATTTTTATATAAACAAAAGAAAGTGTAAAAAGTTTTTGGAAAGTATTATCTTGAACTAAGATTAACTAGATTTGCAAGATTAAATCTTGTATTTTATCTTTGTAAAAATAAAACACGACAATATGACCGATATACTTTTCCCTCCCGAATGGCACCAGCAAAGTGGTGTGCAATTAACATGGCCTCACGCCGAAACTGATTGGCAACCAATATTGGGCGAGGTTGAAGAATGTTTTTGCAACATCGTCAACGCCATAATTAAGTACGAAAAATTGTTGATTGTAACGCCCAATGTGGAACAGGTAAAAGCTATATTGCAGGCAAAAGGTATTATATTGGAAAATATTCGCTTCTTTTCGTGTCAAACCAATGACACTTGGGCGCGCGACCACGGCGGAATAACAGTGCTGAAAGACGGAAAACCTGTTGTGCTTGATTTCAAATTCGACGGTTGGGGATTAAAATTCGCCGCCAATTTTGATAATCTCATTACATCAAATCTTTATAATGCCGGTTATTTTTCGGTAGGATATGAAAATAAACTGAATTTCGTATTGGAAGGCGGCAGTTTGGAATCTGACGGCAAAGGAACATTATTGACTACGTCTGAATGCTTGCTTTCGCCAAATCGCAATGGAGCATGGAATAAAGAAAAAATCGAAACGTATTTGAAAAAACAGTTGGGATTAAAGCGCGTTTTGTGGCTTAATCATGGATTTTTGGAAGGCGACGACACTGATTCTCATATTGATACGTTAGCGCGCTTTTGCTCGGAAGACACAATTGCGTATGTAAAATGCGAAGATGAAAATGATGTTCATTTTTCGGCGTTGCAGGAAATGGAAAACGAATTGAAAACGTTTACAACATTGAGCGGAAAGCCTTACCGATTGTTAGCGTTACCTATGGCAGAAGCTGTTTACTATGACAATGATAGATTACCTGCAACGTATGCTAACTTTTTGATTATCAATAATGCTGTATTGTATCCGACATATAATCAAACCGAAAAAGACAACAAAACAAGCGAAATTCTGAAAATCGCTTTCCCCGAAAGAGATATTATCGGTATTGATTGCACGGCACTAATCAAACAGCACGGTTCGCTGCATTGCGTAACTATGCAATATCCCGAAGGAGTTATAGAATAAAAATTGTTATCTTAATCTATCGAGTGATTTTACCATTGCTTCATCGGCACCGATAGCGCGGATAGCCAGATAAGTCAACACAATGTTGACAACAGGAAACAAGGAAGATATACCTAAGGAATAATCTGTAATGTTCAATTCGTCTTTCAAAAAGAAGAAATAACCAAACACTACGGCGTACACAAAAAGGAAAAGAATAATATTAAAACTATTCAGCCTCATTTGTAATATCCGTTTTTTAAATAAGAAAATACTTCCAAACGACATCAATGCACAAATAATAATAAGCGCCGGCAATGGATAAACAACTACTGCCGTACCATCAACCGCTGCAAAGCCGTTAAAATTAAAAGCATAAATTAGGCCGTCGGCTTGCGTCGTATTTATAAACGGAAAAAAGAACATCAGCACAGTTATAACTGTAACTGCCAATAAATAAAGAGTTTGTATGCGTTGTATCATTGTTTTTAATTTTAATTCGGCATCAAAAGTATCAATAAGTATAAAAATAAACAAAAAAAAGTGCATTAAGTTTCTTGAAAAATGTTTAATTTGCAAAAGATTGTTTTCGTTATTGACTCAATCGAACATTGTTTCCGTGCTTGACATGGAATTTCACAATTTTTAATAGTATATGAAAGATAAAGTAGTTATTATAACCGGTGCATCTTCGGGCATTGGCTTGGCTTGTGTTTATGAATTTGCTTCGCAAGGTGCCAACATTGTAATGGCGGCGCGTTCTATCGACACACTAATAACTGTCGAAAAAGAATTAGCCGAAAAAGGAATCGCATCTATCGCCGTTCAAACAGATGTAAGCATAGAAAGCGATTGCAAAAACTTGATAGACAAAGCCGTTGAGCGTTTTAATAAGATTGATATTTTAATAAATAACGCTGGATTGTCTATGCGCGCCAATTTCAGAAATGTGGACTTGGATGTACTTAAAAAACTGATGGATGTTAATTTTTGGGGAACGGTTTATTGCACAAAATACGCTCTACCTTATTTATTACAAACAAAAGGTTCCATTGTGGGCGTTTCGTCTATCGCCGGATTTATTGGATTGCCCGGAAGAACCGGTTATTCTGCCTCTAAATTTGCGATGAATGGTTTTTTAGAAACGGTAAGAACCGAGAATTTAAAAAACGGATTGCATGTTTTAATTGCCGCACCCGGATTTACTGCCTCAAATGTGCGAAAAGCGGCATTGACTTCTGATGGAACTTCGCAGGGCGAAACTCCGCGCAAAGAAGAAAAAATGATGAGTGCCGAAGAGGTAGCGCAAAAAATGCGAAAGGCTATAGAAAAAAGAAAAAACACACTCATTCTCACTTTCATAGAAGGAAAATTAACGGTATTTTTGAACAAATGGCTCCCGTCGTTTGTTTCAAAAATGTCGTATAATATGATGCTGAAAGAACCTGATTCTCCATTGAAAAATGATTAATTATTTATATTATTAACTAAAAAAAATGTAGTTTATGAAAAAAATTATTCTAGTAGGTATGATGTTAATGGCATTCAATGTGTTTGCCCAAACAACAATTAATGTTCCGTTGAACAAAGATCAAGAAAAAAAGGTTAAAGTGATTCAAAAAGAAACACAAGAGAAAGTAAACAAAGTTGTTAACAATGCCGATATGAGCGTTGAAACGAAGAAAAACGAAGTTAGGCTTATCCGTGAAAACCGCAATGCTCAACTTAATGACATTATGACAACAGAGCAATTTGCCACGCTTATGCAAAAAGACCCTATAAAATGGGAAAATGCAGGAAAAGAAATTGACAAAAAAGAAAAAGAGCGCTTGAAAGCTGCTCAAAAAAGCGAATTAGACGCTCTTGCTGTTCACCAAAGAGATTTGGATAGAAGAAAAGCTGATTTAGACAAGCAACAAAAAGAGTTGAATATTAAAAAATCGGAATTAAGTGGTCAACAAAAAGACTTGAAAAATCAACAAAAAGCAATAAAAGCGAAGTATAAATAATAGCTTTCGAGAACGCAAATAAAAAATCCCAACTGGTTACGGTTGGGATTTTTTAATGAATAACTTTTTATTTAATCAATAAAAAGTATGACGGTAACCAATGTTGATTTGCAAATTACCTGCGGTTTTCGATACTTTATTATTAAGCGAATAATTCATAGGTACAAAATAACCCATAGAAATTAAGAATCCGCCTAAGTCTACACCTATTTCGGGGCGAATACCTAAGTTGAATTTATTTTCGCCTTTGTCGATAATTGTTTCATTTCCATATGAATCAATCATGCTTATTTGAGGTGTGGAAAAACGGCTCAATCCAAATGCTAACGCGCCGTAAGGGCTTACTTTTGAGTCGAGAAAACGCCATTGTCCTTTTACGCCGTACAAATTCAATCCATATAGTCCAATATCAAAATTACCTACATCTGCACCAAACAAAAATGCTGTATTCCAAGTAAGACCAACGCCTAATTTGTAATCCAATTGTTCGAAGTGCCAAAGAATATCAAAATCGAGACCTATTCCAAATTTCGACATTTTCTCTCCTACATCGTTTTTAAAATACGAGCCTTGAGGTGAAGAGTAACCTATTTGTCCTGAAGCTGAGATGGGAACTTCGGCATGAGCTGATGCAAACGCGACTAAACAACATACTGTAATAACAGCTTTAAGAAGATTTTTTTTCATCATATTAATTATTTAATATCTTTTTAATTTTTTATCCACAGATTACACAGATTATCACAGATGAACGAGTTAAATACTTGATATAATTCTTTCAATAATATTATTTAATCTCTTCTTTTATTTGTGATAATCTGTGTAATCTGTGGAGTTACTTTCTATTTATATTAATTATTTTACTCTTCATCGCAAACTCCGGAATTGTATTCCACTATCGCCGTGTATTTCATTTTATCGCTTGCTCCGGCTTTGTTGAGAGCATTCATAAACTTGGATTTTCCGACTACATTATATTCTCCGCTTTTATATCTTTCCACTATTTTAGGACAATCTGCTAATTCTTTTTCTAAATTCATTAGTTCTATCATTTTAGGAGATGCTGTTTCACCTGCTCGACGATAAACTATTTGCTGAATATCCGTAGCTTCGTAAGCTTGTTTTATAGCCTCATTTCCTACCATTACTTTAGGAAGTGGAGAATAAAATGAATAAACTGTTATCTTTCCGTTTGATTCAACGCGCAGAAATGTTTGTTGAGGAATCATACGCAAGCTCACAGCCGATTTATCGGAATATTTAACCGATTCGTAAGTCAACATATTACCGGTTTCATAAATGTATTTATAACCGTCCAACATTTTTGGATCATATTTTGTATACATTTTATTGGTAATTTTTGCTGCTGTTTCAAATTCTTCTTTAGGAATAAAAGAAATGTCGGATTGAAAATTATCAAAAGCGCTGTAGGTTACTCCTTCGTGGGTACGAGTTTCCGATTTCTTTTTAATGTATCCTTCTGTTTCTTTTCCGTCTTTAATAATAATTCCTCTGACTACTCTTTCTTTTCTCATCTTTTCATCGATATTTGCTTGCACATTTGCAACACTCAAAAACAAACCAAGAAAAGCGATTGATGTAAACAATTTTAATTTCATAATATTTTTTATTTAGTTAAACAATGATTTATACTTTCACAAAGATATGGTAAAAATCAGACAATAACAATTTCAGAAACTGTCTAAATTTTCCACAAAAAAAATATTTTATATACAGAAACTGTTTTTCGCCATAAATTATATGCTTTTTTGTAAAATTTCATCTTCTTTTTTGCTCATTTAGCCCGCTAAAATCACAAAACGAATCCGAAATTTTAATAAAAAATCATCATAATTTATCCAGCGAGCAAAATCTAGACAGTTTCTTAATCTATATATCTTTTAACTATATCATCAAATGCATCAATTCTTCTGTCGCGCAAGAAAGGCCACATACGACGCACACGCTCTACCCTGTCGAATTCTATTTCTGCGATTAAGTTTTTTTCGCGGTCATTGGGCGCAGTAATCAGCATTTCGCCTTGCGGTCCGGCTACAAAACTGTTGCCCCAAAACTGAATGCCATTCGTTACGCCTGATGTGTCAGCTTCATAACCCACTCGGTTTACCGAAACAACGTGTATGCCGTTGGCAATGGCGTGGGCGCGCTGCGATATTACCCAAGCTTTTAATTGGCGATCTTTTTCGGCTTCGGTGTCGGTGCTTTCCCAGCCGATAGCGGTCGGATAAATCAATATTTCAGCTCCAGCTAATGCCATCAATCTGGCAGCTTCGGGATACCATTGGTCCCAGCAAATCAATACGCCCAATTTTCCGACTGATGTTTCGATAGGCCGGAAACCCATATCGCCAGGCGCAAAATAAAATTTTTCATAATAAGCCGGATCGTCCGGAATGTGCATTTTTCTATATTTTCCGGCAATAGAACCATCGGAATCGAAAACCACAGCCGTGTTGTGATACAAACCGGAAGCGCGTTTTTCGAACAATGAAGTTACCAATACAATGTTGTGTTTGTGGGCAATTTTCGCATAAAACTTTGTCGATTTTCCGGGAATTTCTTCTGCCAAATCAAAATTATCCGGATTTTCGGTCTGACAGAAATAAGGTGTATCGTGCAATTCTTGCAACACCACCAATTTTGCTCCCCGCTGCACGCAACCGGCAATATTTTCTTTCAATCGCTCTCTGTTCCGTTCTATATCACCACTAATCGACAACTGAACTAATCCTACCGTTAATTTTCTTTCCATAATCCAAATTAAAAATAAATGTCGTATTTTAATCGTTCGTTTTAAAAATCCCTTTAGGGATTCTCGCTCGGTAGAAAAATGTTATCAAATATTGGTTGCATTCCATACGGAATGCTTCCTATGTGTAAAAAAATTTTCTACCAAGCGAGAATGCCTAATGGCATTCAATCATATGTCAATAAATATTTACCTTACTTATTATGCACAAATATATAAAATTATTCGTTATATTTGAAAAATATTTTCCAATCATGAAAAAAACAATTTATTTACTGTTATTCATTTTATTTTCAGTTCATTTCTCCACATTGGCACAAGACCAAAAAGGAAACGACACCATTATTTATGTTATTAATATAAAAGATGACATCAACAGCACAACATGGCTTTATGTGAAAAACGGCTTTCGGGAAGCGCAAGATATGAATGCGCATTCGATTATCATTCATATGAACACATATGGCGGCGAAGTTGTTTTTGCCGATTCTATCCGCACTAAAATTCTGAACAGCACGATACCTGTTTCTGTGTTTATAGACAATAATGCGGCGTCGGCAGGCGCGTTGATTTCCATTGCGGCTGATAAAATTTTTATGCGCAAAGGTGCTAACATCGGCGCAGCAACTGTTGTGGATATGAGTGGTGACCAAGTACCAGACAAATATCAGTCGTATATGCGCGCCACGACACGCTCGACTGCCGAAGCGCATGGCAAGGACACAATTATTACAAACGGCGATACTATTTATAAATGGAAACGCGACCCATTGATTGCCGAAGCAATGGTAGATAGCAGAACAGTGGTGCCCGGTTTGGTTGATTCCACCAGAGTGCTGACTTTGACAACTAACGAAGCCGTGCAATATGGTTTTTGCGATGGTATTGCCGAGAATATTCCGCAAATTATCGAAGAATATTTGCACATTCATAATTATGAAATAAAAGAGTATAAGCCGACTGCCTGGGACGGTATTATCGGATTCTTGACAAGTCCCATGTTGCGGGGAATCTTAATCATGCTTATTATTGCCGGGATTTATTTTGAATTGCAAACACCCGGTGTCGGTCTTCCGTTAATTATTGCCATTAGCGCTGCTGTTTTATATTTTGCACCGCTGTATATCGAAGGGTTGGCGGCAAATTGGGAAATCATTATCTTTATTATCGGACTTATACTGTTAGGAGTCGAAATATTTGTCCTGCCCGGATTCGGGATAGCCGGAGTGTCGGGAATAGCATTGATTATTACAGGATTATCATTAAGTATGGTGGGCAATGTCAACTTTGATTTTTCGGGCGTGGAAACAAAAGAATTAACTGAAGCCATACTAACGGTAGTCATCAGCATAATAGGCGCGGGAGTTATTTGCGTCTATATTTCGAGTAAAATCGGCAGTAAAGGTGCATTTGCAAAACTCGCGATGCAAAAAACATTGGATAATAATGATGGTTTTATCGCCGTTCCCACAGAACAATTAGAGTTAATCGGACAAATCGGAACGACACTAAGTGTTTTGCGTTTGTCGGGCAAAGTGATGCTCAATGGTAAAGTCTATGACGCTGTTTCAAAAGATGGATTCATCGAAAAAGATGTTGCGGTCAAGATAACACGTTATGAAACAGGACAAATCTATGTTGAAAAAGTATGATTGATATTAAGATATTTGCTTCGCGATATTTATAGATATTGCGAAACAAATATCTTTTAATTTTTTTCATTAAAATTTGTTTGCGTATTTGAAATACAAATTGTACTTTTGCATCGCTTTAATAAAAAAGCAAGGAGAGATGGCAGAGTGATCGATTGCGGCGGTCTTGAAAACCGTTGAACTTTTACCGGTTCCGGGGGTTTGAATCCCTCTCTCTCCGCATACTAAGAATGAAAAATAAAGAAAAATCCTGTAAATCACTGATTTATGGGATTTTTTGTTTTTGCTAAATGTGCATTTTATACCCTAAAATTGCATTTACAAGTCTGCTTTATCGGTGGACATTCTGAAATAAAAATCCTCTCCACCTATTCATCTTATTGACCTATTATTCAGCATTTTGCACTTTAAAAGAACTCCACTTTAAACTAATTTTGTAATGTCAAATTTTTAAAAAAAGGAGGAGTTTTTTATGACAAGAAAAACCTTTACAATTTTGTTCTACGTGAAACGGACAAAATTATTGAAAAATGGCGAAGCACCTATCTTTATGCGTATTACAGTTGATAGTGTAAAAGAGGAAATCGCAATTAAACGCAGTATCAAGTTGGAACACTGGGATACTGGAAAAAATCGGGCTAAACCTACCAATCCTTTTAACAAGGAATTGAACCATTATTTAGACCATATCCGCAATCGGTTGTATTCTATCCAAAAGGAATTGGAAGATGAAAACAAGATTGTTACTGCTGAATTGTTGAAAAACAGATACAACGGTATTAATGAAATGAATGTGTCGTTTGTAGAACTCTATACCGAACACAATAAAAAACTGAAAGAGTTGGAAGGCAAAGATTTTTCGCTTGCTACCATTGAAAGACACGAAACCTCAAAAAATCACGTTGTTGAGTTTATGCAAGCCAAATATGGTAAAAGTGATTTTCTATTGAGAGAAATTACCACCGACTTTATTAAGGAATATGAGCATTTTCTCAAAACCACAAAAAATTGCGCCCACAATACCACAGTAAAATATATTCGGAATATGGGTAAAATTCTACGATTGGCTGAACAGAAAGACATCATTAAAAAAACGCCAATGAGCAACCTAAAATTTAGTATCCAAGAGGTAAATAAAGAATTTTTGTCGGAACAAGAATTGAAAACACTATTACAGAAAGAATTTGTTACCGACAGACTGGCTCAAATTAGAGATGTATTTGTTTTCTGTTGCTTTACTGGTTTGGCTTTTATTGATGTGAAACAATTACGAAAAGACGATTTTAGTATTGTTGATGGTGAAACTATTATCCGCAAACAACGCCAAAAGTCAGGTGTATTTTATAATGTGCCGTTATTGCCGATACCCAAACAGATTTTGGACAAGTACAGCAACAAATATTTACCAAATGGACAAGTGCTACCTGTGCCAAGTAATGTAAAAATGAATGCCTATTTGAAAGAGATTGCCGATGTTTGCGGAATAAACAAGACATTGACAACGCATTGTGCAAGACATACATTTGCCACTTCGGTTACTTTGGCTAATAATGTTTCCATTGAAAGTGTAAGCAAAATGCTTGGGCATAAGAGTATTAAAATGACACAGCAGTATGCAAAGGTTTTGGAAAAAACTGTTGTTCGAGAAATGGGAGAACTCTCAAATAAGTTGAATTATAGTTATTGAGTTTGCAACTTTGCATACCTTGCAGTAAAAATCAAGGCTGTTTCAAACATTGGGACAGCCTTTTTTATATCTATTTATAAACTTAAAAATCAATCAATTATGAATTTTCAATTAAAACAAACAGAAAGAAAACAAGCCAAAATTAAATTGGCTTTGAAAGGCGTAAGCGCAAGTGGTAAATCAATGAGTGCCTTATTACTTGCCAAAGGTCTTTGCAATGGAGATTTAAGTAAAACGGCGGTAATAGATACCGAAAACTCTATTGAACTCTATTCTAACATTGGTAAATTCAATGTTTTAAACCTCTCACAACCATTTTCAGTGGAAAGATATATCCAAGCCATTGAAACCTGTGAAAAAGCAGGAATGGAAGTAATAATCATTGACAGCATTAGCCAATGTTGGCATTACTTGCTACAACTACACGGCTCAATGCTGGGAAATAGTTTTACGAACTGGCAAAAAATCACGCCGTTGCATAATGCCTTTGTTCAAAAAATACAACAAAGTCCTTGCCACATTATTTGTACCTTGCGGAGTAAACAAGATTATCTAATTCAAACCAAAGAGGGCAAAACTACCATTGAGAAAATCGGCTTAAAAGCAATTCAGCGTGCTGAAATTGAGTATGAATTTACTACAATGCTCGACCTCAACATTGCCCACCAAGCCAAAGCCACAAAGGACAGAACAAGTTTGTTTATGGACAAACCCGCATTTGTAATTACCGAAACCACAGGCAAGGATATTTTGGATTGGTGTAATTGTGAAAAATCTACTATCATAGTAGGAATGAAAGTAGCCTAATTAACTACCATTTGGCTTTTTTCTTGTGGGTTTTAAGCCAAATGAGGCAGACCTCAAACTTGTAAAAGTAAGAGGTCTGCTTTTCATCTTCAACCGAAAAGTTCAGTTTTCTACAATTAGAATTTCGACTAAATCGAATTCTTGCAATTCTTTTATCCTTATGTTTTTATTATGAGATAAATATAATTTTCGCAATTGTGCTATTTTTTTATCCAACCCTTTTATTGTACCAGATAAAACTAATGTTTGCAATTGTGGTAATTGTTCTAACCCTTTTGTATCTGCGATTTCATTATCGTACAGATATAATTCTTGTAGTTGTGTTAAATTTTCTAACCCTTTTATCTCTGAAATTTTATTATCCTCTAAACTTAACATTTGCAATCGGGCTAATTTATCTAACCCTTTTATCTCTGTGATTTTATTATAAGATAAAGATAATGTCAGTAGTTGTGTTAAATTCTCCAACCCTTTTATTTCGGCAATTTGATTATCGGATAAACATAATTCTCGCAATTGTATTAAATTCTCTAAACCTTTTATTTCTGTGATTTGATTACCTAATATAACTAATTCCTGTAATTGTGTTAATTGTTCTAAACCTCTTATTTCAACGATTAGATTGCCGTATAAAGTTAATTTTTGCAATTGTGCTAATTGCTCAAAACCTTTTAACTCTGTGATTTGATTATGAGATAAACATAATGTTTGCAATTGTGTTACATTTTCTAACCCTTTTATTTCTGTGATTTGATTATGGGATAAAGATAATGTTTGTAGTTGTGTTAGATTCTCCAACCCCTTTATCTCTGCAATGTCATTACCATATAGATATAACTCTTGTAGTCGTGTTAATTGTTCCAAACCTCTTATCTCAGTAATTCGATTATGGCATAAATTCAACCTTATTATTTCTTTATTACTGCCAAGTTGGTAGCAATTATGTTTTTCAGTTTTTGTAATATCTTCATCTAACGCAATTTCATTAAGCGCAATATTGTATAGTTTTTCTAATTCGAGAATTTCTTTGGGTTTAATCATAATGTTACATCGTTTTTATTTATTCAGTTTTTTGGACTTTGGTTTATCTATAATTAGGTTTATTCAGTTCAGTTTAAAATGAAGTATTTATAAGAACAACTGAACACAATTCATTTGTACCAAAATACAAATATTTTTCGGGCAACTTTCAACTATAATTTAAAATCAAATTACCGTTTAAATATAATGATTGTAACTGTGCTAATTGTTCTAACCCTTTTATTTCTGTGATTTTATTAAATTGTAAATACAATGATTGCAGTTGTACTAATTTATCCAAGCCTTTTATTTCTGTAATTTTATTACATGATAAATATAATGTATGTAATTGAGTTAGATTGTCCAAGCCTTTTATTTCGGTAATTTGATAATTCTCGGATAAATCTAATGTTTGTAATTGCGTTAATTGCTCCAAGCCTTTTATTTCTGTGATTTTATTACAAGACAAATCTAATTCTTGCAATTGTGTTAATTGCTCTAATCCTTTTATTTCTGTAATATAATTGCAGCGTAAAAATAATTTTTGCAATTGTGTTAATTGCTCTAAACCTTTTATCTCAACAATGTCATTACCAAATAAATTCAATCCTATTACTTCGTTATTACCGCCAAGTTGGTAACAATTACAACTATCAATATCACATTCCACCAACGCAATTTCGTTAAGTGTAGTGTTGAACATTTTTTCTAATTCGAGAATTTCTTTGGGCTTGTTCATAATGTTAAATTTACTTTAATAATCATATTCTTCCCCCATTGGACTGCCAGTAAAATATGCTATTATCATAGCAGGTACTCCAACTACAAAAAGCGCAATTATCCAAATCTTTAAATAAGGAATTAAATCCTTTGCCGTTTCAACATCACCACTTGTGTATATCATATTTACAACAAAAACGTTTGCAATGAATAATGCTATTGCTATTGCAAAGTTAAAAAAACAACCTACCAGAATTGAACTTCCAAGTGTAAGAATAAGTACAGGAATACAGCCTAATAGTTCTTGCTTTGTTTGTTCTTTTTCCAGTATCTTTTCTTGCTTTTTGGTTAGTTCTTTGCTGCAAGAATCACATACCCATACATTTTTATATATGTCCCTGTGATTATATCCATACATACCGTCATCGTATCTTTCTCGATGAGAGTATTTTGACCTTCGTACAAACTTTCCACCACAATCTAAACATCTCATAATAAAGAATATTTACTTTTAATTTTTTGAGGTTATATCATTGATTTTGTATTAATCAAAAAGGCTCTGTATCATACCAAAGAATTTTACAAACTCTAATGCTTTGTATGTAACTAATAAGGACAAACCATTTACTGCTACAAATCCTATAATTGCGATTGTATAGGATGAACTTCGTGATAGTGTTTTACCTTTTTCACCAAGTATAAACAGTACCACACCTGTATATGCTTGACATACAAAATGTCTTACAATAAAAAAACACGTAATTCCAAGTATTCCAACAACGATAATAAAGATAATTTTTAAGAATGTCATAATATAAATATTTTTTACTTTTGCCCCCAGTTCCAACAGGCAAGGTTAATGATAAATAAGAAAGCGTGAAACTGTTAATCTTATCATAGTTTGAGGGTCTGGACTCCCTGATAATCAGATAAGCAACAATTTCACGCCTTTTTTTGTATAGGCACAGAAAATTTCTGCTATATCCCGATTATCTTGAAATTGT